>Ga0134095_1000062_pt1 | contig 119987 bp, 117 predicted proteins | sample 6_2taG_FD_94449 | JGI IMG/M metagenome (GOLD analysis project Ga0134095, IMG submission 94449) | Switchgrass degrading microbial communities from high solid loading bioreactors in New Hampshire, USA - 6_20_20_110_A2 metaG | ecosystem: Engineered > Bioreactor > Semi-continuous > Anaerobic >... | reverse complement strand
GTTATTATTCATATATAACTCATGGTACTCCTTTACTAATGTTTTTCTTGGGTCGTTAAACATTTTACAATGGATTACCATGAGTTTTCTATATATTACGGCATTTTATTTTACAACTTCCCTAGAATAATATGCTATGCCATTACAAAAAATTCCACAAGCAATAATGAAATTAAATCTAGTGCTGTTTTGAAATATTAATCAGTCCGAGGGTCAGCCTTATGACCATCTCCGCCATGAATCGGGGCGATTTTTTCATATTGTCGTTAAACCATTTTTGCACAATTCCTATGCATCCGGTTATTGCGAAGGAATATACATACTCGGCGTCCTCCCTTGAAATCTTGTTGTTGTCCGTCAGTTCGTTAATAATCTTATCATAAGCTATTATCATTACTTTCTTCTGAAAGCTTATGTCTCCTCTTTCACTCAATAAAAGCCTGCATAGTTTTGCATTTTCCTTTATGTAATCGAATATTCTCTCTGCAAGGTCGACTTCATTTACCTTTTTCCCCTTCTCATAGAGCTGGGAAAGCTGTGCGTTGACGTTTTCAAGCAGTTCATTCTCAATCTTTCTCAAAAGGTCATAAACATCGGTATAATGGGAATAGAATGTTGCCCGGTTAATATCCGCATCCTCACATATTTCCTTTACCGTAATGCGTGATAAGTCCTTCTTTTCAAGCAGGTTTATAAAGCTTTCCTTAATCACCATCTTGGTATACTTCACTCTTCTGTCATCCTTGCTTTCTCTCATCACAATGCCTCCATCTTTCGGATTTATGTTGTTTTTTCAACCTTTAAAGCCAATTAGTTGTTCAACTAACATTAAATAAACATCTGTATGTTGTAATATCGTCACATTGTTATTAAACTATACATGTAGTGATTTGTCAACACAGTGTCTATTAAATTTCATAATATGGCTTTTATCCGCTGCTCCGCCTTATTGTGCAAAAGCCGGTAATACGGCATATTGGCATAATAACGGTTATCATTACATAATAAAACGACAAGGAGGGATTCTATGAACAGGTTCGCACAGGCGGTTGTAAAACATAAGAAAGCGATAATTGTCATTTTTGCCGTGCTCGCAATCATCAATGCATTTCTGGCCGCAGACGTAAATATCAATTACAAGATGGTTGATTACCTTCCGAAGAATTCTCCTTCAACAATAGCCATCAGGATTATTAAGGATGAGTTTAAGGAAGGCATGCCGGGTGCAAGGGTTATGATAAATAACGTGACCATACCACAGGCCTTGGAATATAAGGAAATGATAAAAAGCATCGAAGGAATAACCTCCGTAAGCTGGCTTGATGATGTTATAGGCCTTGATGCCCTAAAAACCGTTCCCCTGGAATTTTTGGACACGGAGATTGTTGAGATGTATTACAAGGACAACAGCGCCCTTATGACAATATCGGTTGAGACCGGCAAGGAACAGGACACAGTTGCAAGACTTTATGAAATCATCGGTGAAGAAAACGCAGCATCCGGTGAAAGCATAAATCTGGCGGAGACTCAGAACATGTCCGTCGATGAGGTTGTGAATGCCATGCTGATACTTCTTCCCATTGTTATATTTGTGCTGGTAATTACAACCACCTCATGGATCGAGCCCCTCCTGTTCTTAGCCTCAATGGGCGCAGCCATAGTCATTAACATGGGAACAAACATAATATTCAAGGATATTTCATATATCTCAAACACGGTCAGTCCCGTGCTGCAGCTGGCGGTATCGTTGGATTATGCCATCTTCCTTCTTCACAGCTTCAATACCCACAGACAGAATACGGATCCTGAAACAGCCATGGTAATGGCTATTAAGGAATCCGTGCCTACCGTTGCGGCCAGCGCTATGACAACAATAATCGGGTTTGCGGCTTTAATGTTTATGAGGTTCAGAATAGGCGCCGACTTGGGTATTACCCTTTTAAAAGGTGTTGCATTAAGCTTTATCTCCATCATGGTGTTTCTGCCGGCCTTAACCCTGTTGCTATATAAATCCCTTGATAAAACGCGGCATCGCAAGCTTATACCGGATTTAATGGGCTCCGGAAAAGCAATAATGAGAATAAGAATACCCTTCCTGGTTATTGCCCTGGTTATAGTAATCCCTGTATTTTTAGCGCAAACCCGGACAGAATTCCTGTACGGTCTAAGCAATATTACCGCATCCACCCGGGCAGGCAAGGATGCCAGGCTTATTGATGATAAATTCGGCAAGGAAAACATACTGGTGCTGCTTGTTCCAAACGAAAATCCCGGCAAGGAAAATGAGCTTGCCGACAAAGTTTCGGACCTTCCTCACGTTAAAAACATTGTATCCTATGCTTCAAGCGTCGGCGCGCCGGTACCGCGGGAATTCGTTCCCGAGGAGGCATACAACCAGTTCTATTCCGAAAACTATTCAAGATTAATTATATACACCGATAACGACGATGAGGACCAGGCCGCATTCGATACCATTGAAGCCATAAACTCCATTGCAGGCAAATATTATGACACCTATTATCTTGCCGGCACCAGCGCCACGCTTCATGATATGAAAAGCACGGTTTCATCGGATACCAGGCGCATAAACATCCTGGCCGTAATAGGCATATTCCTGGTTATATTGTTAACATTTCGCTCGGTCAGCCTGCCGTTCATCCTGGTATTCTGCATAGAAACCGCCATATGGATAAACCTGTCCATACCATATTTTACAGATAATAAAATCAACTTTGTGGGATACCTGATAATAAGCACTGTCCAGCTAGGTGCCACGGTCGATTATGCCATACTTTTTACCAATGCTTACTTAAACAACAGAAGAGAATACGCAAAAAAAGAAGCCATGAAAAAAACCATAGACGACAACCTGCTGGCAGTCCTTACATCAGCCATAATACTCGCGTCAGCCGGTTTTGCCTTAAGCATTACATCAACCAATCCGATTGTCTCGGAGCTTGGCATTCTGCTGGGCAGAGGCACTCTCCTGTCCCTTGTAATGGTAGTCCTTGTACTGCCGTCGCTGCTTGTAATGTTTGACAGGATAATTCAAAAAACCACCTTAAATCAAAACGGAAAAGGAGGTAAAGGAATGAAAAAGGCTTTGTCTCTCATTCTTTGCACAGCCATGCTGCTTGCGTCTGCCGCTCCATATGCCCATGCTTCGTCCTCACCCAAGGAAGAAGTGGTTTACGGGCTGTTAAATAATGACGGCAGCGTCAAAAACCTGTATGTTGTTAACATATTCCAGGGCGCTAATATCACTGATTACGGCATTTATGATAAAATAATCAATCTTACAACAAGTGAAGCAATTAAGACGGACGGCGATATGATTACCGTCTCAACAAATGCCGACAAGTTCTATTACCAGGGAAATATGGCATCAAAAAAACTGCCATGGGATATTAATATCAAATACTATCTTGACGGTGTTGAGCTTTCCGCAGAGGATCTTGCAGGCAAGAGCGGTAGTCTTAAAATAGAAATATCCATAGACAAAAATCCCGATGCGGATCCATACTTCTATGATAATTTCGGCCTTCAGGTATCGGTATCACTGTACAGCAGGCTGAGCAGCAACATATCCGCCGAAAATGCAACTATTGCGGAAGCCGCAGGCAGCAAGCAAATCAGTTTTACCGTGCTTCCCGGCAATCCCTTCATCGGAACCGTTACGGCGGATGTAAAGGACTTTGAGATGGATTCGATATCGGTTAACGCAATCCGTATGAATTTCAATATAGACATTGATAATGATGCCCTTTTGGGGCAGTTTGACGGTCTTATCGAGGGAATAAGCCGGCTTGACGAGGGCGCCGGTGATTTGCTGTCAGGCATTGACGAACTGGCTTTAGGCCTCTCCGAATATGTCGAAGGCCTGGAAGTATTTAAAAACGGTATGGGTCAGATGACCGCCGGGATTGATGACCTCAATACGGGCATAGCTTCACTAAATACCGGACTTTTGGAGCTGGCGAAACAGAACAACGGCATAAACAGTGGCGCAAAGGCGCTGCAGGATATGGCTTTCGACGCAATCAACACGCAGCTTCAGGGAATGGGCCTTGGCCTGCCGGAGCTCACTCCCGAAAACTATGAGAGCATTCTTTCCGGATCCGGCATCCAGGACTTAATGGTTCTGAAGCTTCAGCTTGACGGAATTGTGCAGTTTGTTCAGGGGCTCAAGAGCTACACGGACGGAGTATCACAGTTAAGCGCCGGTGCCGGCGAGCTTGCTAAGGGAGCATTCGATTTTAAGAATTCTGCCGGCGAAATATCTTCTTCCGCAAATTCAATCTATGAAGCCGCCGTAAAAATCAATTCCGCCGTAAAGGAGCTTAGAACCGGCATGGCCTCCTACAAGGAAGGAACAGGCCGTTTCAGGGAGGAAACCTCCGGCATCGGAACCGGTATAGACGAACAGATAGATGAACTGCTGAGTGAGATAACGGGAGGTGACGATCCGCTTAAGTCCTTCGTATCCGAAAAGAACACCGGCATCTCCTCCGTCCAGTTCATCCTTAAGACACAGCCAATAAAGCTTCCAGCACCCGAAAGCAATTACGCTGCCGAGCCCGTAAAGCTGACCTTCTGGCAAAAGTTGCTTAAATTATTCGGTTTATATAAGGAATAAAAATATCAAAAGCCTCATTAATCTTAATGAGCAATCTGCATTAACAAGCGGAATGTATGCATCGGAATCGAAGCATATATTCCGCTTGTTGATGTAAGATTGCTCTCAAAAACTTAAATGGCTTTTGATATTTTTATTCTTTACTTATTCAACTGTTTTTGCAAAACATCTTTAGCTTTTGCAATTGCTTCCGGAATACCGGCAGCGTTCTTGCCTCCGGCCTGTGCCATGTTCGGCCTTCCGCCGCCGCCTCCTCCGACAAGTACCGCAAGCTCCTTGACCAAGTTGCCGGCATGGGCTCCCCTGCCTGCTATGCTGTCGCTAACCATGGCAACAAGGCTTACCTTGTCGGGAGCGGTTGACGATGCAAGGACGATGACGCCTTCACCAAGCTTATCCTTAAGCTTGTCACCCAGGTTTCTGAGATCGTTCATTTCCATATCGGGTACGCCGGCAGCAAGAAGCTTCACACCGGATACCTCGCAGACCTGGTTCATTATATCTCCCAACGCCTCATTGGCAAGCTTGGATTTCAGCTTTTCATTTTCGGATTTGAGTGCTTTTATTTCCTCGTATAGGCCTTCAATCCTGTTTACAAGCTGGGCAGGCTCTGCCTTGGCTGCCCTGGCGGCTTCGTACAGCCTGTTCTCAAGGTCTTTGTAATAAGCAACCACATTTCGTCCCGTCAGCGCCTCTATTCGTCTTACTCCGGCCGCAATTCCGGTTTCGGAAAGAATCTTGAAAAGGATTATCTCTCCGGTATTTGATACGTGGGTTCCTCCGCAAAGTTCCTTGCTGAAATCACCCATGGAAACAACACGCACGTTCTCCGAATATTTCTCGCCGAACAGTGCCATTGCCCCTTCTTTTTTCGCGGCTTCAATATTCATTATTCTTGTATTAACAGGCAGTCCTGCGCGGATTTCCCGGTTGACTATATCCTCAACCCTGCCGATTTCTTCGTCGGTCATTGCGGAGAAGTGGGTAAAGTCGAATCTAAGCCTGTCGTTTGATACGAAGGAACCGGCCTGTTCAACATGGCTTCCAAGCACCATTCTCAATGCCTTGTGAAGCAGGTGTGTTGCCGAATGGTTCTTTGCCGTATCGGCCCTGCGCTCGGTATCCACCTTGAGCTCAACCTTGTCGCCGACCTTAAACTCACCCTTGGTTACAGTACCAACATGCCCAATCTTTCCGCCTTGAAGATGGATTACATCCTCTACGGCAAATTCTGCATTATCTGATAATATCACGCCGGTATCGGCGGTTTGACCGCCGCTTGTAGCGTAAAACGGCGTCTCTTCAACTATTACCGTTCCCTTCTGCCCTTGCGCAAGCTTGTCTGTAACCTCGGTTTCCGTGGTAACAGCGGTTATAACCGATGAGCAGTCAAGGGTTTCGTAGCCCACGAATTTTGAGGTGATGCTGTGGTCAAGCTTATGATAAACCGTTTCCTCGGCCCCCATGTAATTGGTGGTTCCCCTGGCGCTTCTTGCGGTCTCCCTCTGAACCTCCATGGCTTCCATAAAGCCCTTTTCGTCCACCTGGTAACCCTTTTCGGCCAGAATTTCCTTTGTAAGGTCAAGAGGAAATCCGTATGTGTCATACAGTCTGAACACTTCCTCACCTGACAATACTTTCTTATTGTCAAGCTCCATGTTCTTCTGCATTTCTTGCAGAATGGAAAGGCCCTGGTCTATTGTCTTGTTGAACTTCTCTTCTTCAATTGAAAGTATTTTTAATATATAATCCTTTCTCTCTTCCAACTCCGGATAACCGGCCTTGGATACTTCAATAACCGTTTCAGCCAGCTTCGCAAGGAACAGGTCGTTGATGCCAAGCAGGCGCCCATGCCTTGCCGCACGCCTGAGCAGCCTTCTGAAAACGTATCCCCTGCCTTCATTGGAAGGGATGATACCGTCGGAAGCCATGAATGTCACGGAACGGATGTGGTCCGTAATCAGTCGGATTGATACGTCCTTTTTCGGGTCGGCAAGATATTTAACCCCGGCTATCTCACAAACCTTGTCCCTGATGGCTTTCATAGTGTCAATATCAAATATGGATTCTACATCCTGGACGGCTACTGCCAGCCTTTCAAGCCCCATGCCCGTATCGATGTTCTTCTTGGCAAGCTCGGTATAATGACCGTTGCCGTCACTGTCAAACTGGGTGAATACATTGTTCCAAATTTCGATAAAGCGGTCGCAGTCGCAGCCCACTTCACAGTCGGGCTTTCCGCATCCGTATTTCTCTCCGCGGTCATAGTAAATCTCAGAGCACGGTCCGCAGGGACCGGATCCGATTTCCCAGAAGTTGTCCTCTTTGCCCATACGGTAAATGCGCTCTTTTGGAATGCCTATTTCCTTATGCCATATATCAAAGGCTTCATCATCATCTTCATAAACGGACGGATAAAGCCTGTTCTTGTCAAGCCCTATGACTTCTGTTAAAAATTCCCATGACCAGGCAAGGGATTCTCTCTTGAAATAGTCACCAAATGAGAAATTTCCGAGCATTTCAAAAAAAGTCGCATGGCGGGATGTCTTTCCGACATTTTCGATATCCCCCGTGCGGATGCACTTCTGACAGGTTGCCACCCTGGTTTTAGGCGGTATCTCCTGTCCGGTAAAATAAGGCTTTAAAGGCGCCATTCCCGCATTTATCAATAGCAGGCTGTTGTCGTTCTGCGGCACAAGTGAAAAGCTCTTCAAAACCAAATGATCCTTGCTTTTAAAGAAATCCAGAAACATTTTTCTCAGTTCATTGACACCGTAGTAAGTCTGCACTTTTCATGCCTCCCGTTTTGCTTTTGAGTATATTTTCCCGCTTATTTTCGTCCATCCCTGTCGGCCAGTTCAGTCGTTATATCCTCCCAGTCAAGCCCGCTGTATGCCATAAGAACCATTAGGTGATACAGGAAATCGGCTATTTCATACCGAAGCTCTCCGGATTCAGGGTTCTTAGCGGCTATGATAATCTCCGCCGCTTCCTCGCCGCATTTCTTTAAGATTATATCAAGCCCCTTATCAAACAGGTAGTTGGTGTACGAGCCTTCCTTGGGGTTCTTTTTGCGGTCCATGATTATATTATAGACATCGTTAAGTATGTTGTATGGATTGCTCTTCCTGAATTCCTTTTCGATTAGTCCGGTATAGAAGCAGCTCTTGTTTCCCGTATGGCAGGCAGGCCCGGCAGGGATAACCTTGGCAAGAAGCGTATCCTTGTCGCAGTCAAGATACATTTCCTTCAAATACAGGTAATTGCCCGAGGTTTCACCCTTGACCCACAGGGCATTTCTGCTTCGGGAATAATAAGTCATTTTTCCATCTGTAATAGTCCTATTATAAGCCTCTTCATTCATATACGCAAGCATTAATACCTCTCCGGTCTTAAAATCCTGCGTTATAACAGGAATAAGGCCGTCATTGTTCCGCTTGAATTCCGAAAAAGGAATCTTGCTTTCCGGAACATTTACCATGATATTTTCCTGCATCAATGCCTGCTTTGCCTTCATTATGTCCCTGTTTAAATAAAAATCCGTCGTAACCCCTGTTACACTGGGAATCAGGAGTATGTCCCTTATATCCTTGCTGAAAAGGTTGTCGCGGATAACAACAGGCATCGGACTAATCGATACTTTCTTTTCAAATGATTCCGATTCGTCATTATAATCGATCAGCAGGTTTCCGATACCCAGGTTTTTGCATGCTTCATAAATGCCATCATTTTCCATGAATGTCGGCTGATCTATCTCCAGGTACAGCTTCCCCACTCCGAACCTGTTGGATATATCCTTTACAAGGCCTTCTTTTTCAAGAAGCCCATATGGCAAAAGAAGCCCTGAAGCGCCGGTATAATAGGCTTTCTTGGCATCCTCATAATTGCCGATATGATAACCGATTATAAAAGGAATATCGATAATCCTGGCAATCCGCTTTGCCAGCTTTAAGAACTCCTCCCTGGAATCCTCATCCTTGGAGAAGTTGTATACAAGCAGCCCGTCTGCGCCCCTGTCCGAATAATCCCTTGCAAGCCGTACTATATTCTCGGCGACTTCACCCTCGGTATTAATCAAGGGTATTATCTTCTTGTATGCCATTTGATATGACCTCCCGACATTACTTTTCAAACAATTCTATGGCCTGTTTCAGGTCGATCCTGTTCTCATAAAGAGCTTTTCCGATTATTGCCCCATATACTCCGCAGTCACGGAGCATCTCCAGGTCCTTTAAGGATGATATCCCTCCCGACGCAATCACATTCAGCCCGGTTGCTTCAACCATTTCCGCGGTATACTGGATATTCGGCCCCTGCAGCATTCCGTCCTTTGATATATCCGTATATACAATGGTTTCAACACCCATTTTCTTCATCTCAAGCGCCAGGTTCACCGCATTGTACCTGCTGAGCCTTTCCCAGCCTTCAACGGCAACTATGCCGTCCTTGGCATCAATGCCTGCTATGACATGCTCCGGCCCAAACAGCGATATTACCTCCTTCATGAACCCGGGATCGGATACGGCCTTGGTACCTATTATAACCCTGCTTACACCAAGATTAAGCATGTTTTCTATGTCCTTTATCGAGCGGATTCCTCCGCCAAGCTGAATCGGTATGCTTACGTTTCTTACAATCTCCCTGATTGCTTCTTCATTTACCGAGCGGCCTGCCAGTGCCCCATCCAGGTCGACCACATGTATGTATGAAGCGCCCATCGATTCCCATTGCCTGGCAATCTTGTAAGGCAGGTCCGAGTAAACCAACATATCCCGGAAGTTGCCTTGCCTAAGTCTTACACATTGGCCGTTCTTAATGTCTATTGCAGGAAACAGTTTCATATTGCCTACCTCTTTTCAGTAAAAAATCCGGTCATTTATCGGTTCAAAAATCATATGGTGCCTTTGGTGGACAGGACGTCTTTCACCCTGCCGTCATACCCGCTGGCCTCGTCCAAAGCCCTGGCGAATGCCTTAAATGCGGCCTCAGCCATATGATGGTTGTTGCCGCTGCTTAACATTTTAATGTGCAGGTTCATTCCTGCATTATATGATAATGCGTAGAAGAATTCCTTAATAAGCTCGGTATCTATGTCTCCCACCTTATCGTTTTCGAATTTAAGGTCATATGCAAGATAAGGACGGCCCGATAAATCGACTGCACAGCATACCAGGCATTCATCCATGGGTACGATGCTTGACCCGTAGCGGCGGATGCCAACCTTGTCCCCCAGGGCGTTTTTGATTGCCTGGCCGAGGGCAATACCCGTATCCTCAACGGAATGATGGGCATCTACATGAAGATCGCCCTTTACCGTAAGCTTCATGTCAAAAAAGCCGTGCCTTGCAAAGCTCTCCAGCATATGGTTGAAAAACCCAATGCCGGTTTCAATCTGGTAGCTCCCGCTTCCATCCAGGCTGAACTCCAGACTGATGTCCGTTTCCTTAGTCTTTCGATTAACCGAAGCAATCCTGTTTTGCATAATACCTCATCCTTTCATTTTAATTAAGCATCATAAAACCGGCTTATTATGAAAATCTCACCTTTATCGAATTGGCATGCGCGTCAAGCCCTTCGGACATCGCAAATGCCTCTATATCCTCATGGATGCACTCAAGGGCTTCCCTGCTGTATGAAATAATGCTTGATTTCTTTACAAAATCGTCAACACCAAGCGGTGAGAAGAATTTTGCCGTTCCGTTGGTAGGCAGGGTATGGTTGGGGCCCGCCATGTAATCACCAAGGGGTTCGCTGGAGTATTCCCCTATGAAAATGGCGCCGGCATTCTTAATCTTTGTCATAACCGCAAACGGATCTTTTGTCATTATCTCCAGGTGTTCAGATGCTATTTCATTTGCCGTTTCTATTGCCTCTTCCATATTTCCCGCCAGCAATATGTATCCGTAGTTGTCCAGGGATTTCTTAATTATCCCGCTTCGTGACAGGGTCTTTAAGAACTTGTCAGCCTCTTCGGATACTTTCTCGGCCAATTCCCTGCTGGTGGTCACAAGGATTGATGAGGCAAGCTCGTCATGCTCCGCCTGTGACAGCAGATCAGCGGCCACGTACCTGGGATTTGCCGTTTCATCAGCAAGGACCAGTATTTCGCTGGGTCCCGCTATGGAGTCTATGCTTACATGTCCGTATACGGCCTTCTTTGCCAGGGCTACATATATATTGCCCGGTCCGACAATTTTATCGACCTTCGGTATGCTCTCCGTGCCGAATGCCATGGCGGCAATCGCCTGCGCGCCACCCGCCTTGTAGATTTCGTCTGCTCCCGCTTCCTTTGCCGCAACCAAAGTTCCGGCATAAACGGAACCATCTTTATCGGGAGGTGTCAAAACAATTATCCTTTCAACTCCCGCAACCTTGGCAGGTATCACATCCATCAGCACGGTGGAAGGATATGCCGCCTTGCCGCCGGGAACATACACACCAACCTTTTCAATCGGAGTAACCTTCTGTCCGAGTATTATGCCTTCTTTTGACGCGTCAAACCAACTGTTCTGCTTCTGTTTCGCGTGATAATCTTCTATGTTTTTCCTGGCTTTTCTAATAATATCAATAATCTTCGGGTCTGTCTTTTCATATGCCCTTTTAATCTCTTCTTCTGTAACCCTGACATTTGATTTGTCTATATCAACCTTGTCGAATTCCTTTGTATAGGCAAACAACGCCTTGTCCCCGTTCATCCGCACATCATTGATGATCCTGTTGACTTTATCGGCATATTCTTCGTATTGCCCGGGGCTCCTTTTCAATAAATCCACCATAATATTCTTCCTGGTCGTCTCATTAAGCTCAATTATTCTCATGATTTCCCTCCATTTACAAGCTGTTGGTCCTGTTTTGCCAAATAGCCCTTAATATCCTTAATGATTTTTGATATACGTTCGTGCTCCATCTTCATGCTGACTTCGTTTACGACCATTCTTGCCGAGATATTGCAGATTTCCTCCAGTATGACCAGCCCGTTTTCCTTTAGGGTGGTTCCCGTCTCGACCAGATCCACTATCACCTCGGACAGGCCAACTATCGGTGCAAGCTCGACGGAGCCGTTTAACTTAATTATCTCGACCGTCTGGTGTTTTTTATTATAAAAATAATCCTTTGCGACATTCGGATATTTTGTGGCAACCCTTATAAGCTCACCGTGCTTTAGCAGGTCATGGGCAGAAGGAGGTCCCGCAACACACATGCGGCATTTTCCGAAGCCCAGATCAAGCACCTCGTACATTTTCCTTCCTTCCTCAAGCAATGTGTCCTTTCCGACAACTCCGATGTCCGCCGCTCCATATTCCACATATGTCGGAACATCGTTTGCCTTGGCAAGGAAAAATATCAGCCTGTGCTCTTCGTTGACAAATATAAGTTTCCGTGATTTCTTATCCTTAAGCTCATCACAGGCTATCCCGATTTGTTCAAACAGGCCAAGGGTATTTTCCGCAAGCCTTCCCTTAGCCAAAGCCACCGTAATATATCTCATACCGTTCGTCCCCTTATTCATTATGGATAAGCTCGCTTAAGCTTACCGTCCTTTTGCTTCCGGTTTCGGCATCCACAAGGATAAATTCCTCCTCATTGCCAATGAACAGCATTCCGCCGATATTCATTTTCTTCATGTAAGCCATGTAATCATCGGTGCCGAACCCGTTTTTCGACAGCTGTAGAATAACATTGATTCCTTCTTTTCTGAAGTAACCCGCAAGCTTTATAGCCGTTTTCCTGCATTCCGGCGCATAAACAATCAATGTATCTGAAGACTCAATCTTGGGCAGCAGGTCCTGTCTTCCCAGGGCAAGCATCAGGTTGTCGATTTCTATTGCAAGGCCTATGGCGGGGCATTCCTTACCGAACTGGCCCACCAGATTATCATATCTTCCGCCTGTAACCACTGGTTCACCGGTTTTATATGTATATGCCTTGAATATTAGTCCCGTATAGTAGTCAAATTTGCTGAGCATTCCAAGGTCAAAGGATATATATTTCTCAAAACCATATTCGGTCATTATGTCGTACAGCTTCTCAAGCCGTTCAATCGCATTGGCCCCGCGGGGATTCTTTACGACGCCTTTTGCATACTCAAGGATTTCCATGCCTCCGAACAGCTCGGGAAGCTTCAGGAAAATCTCCTTTAGCCCGTCGCTCATTTTCCTGCCGGCTATTATATCCTCCATGCCGAACATATTCTTACTTGCTATAAGGTCTTTGAGCTTAGATATCTCCTCCTGATCCGCAAATCCCGCTTCCTTTACCAGGGATTTGAAGAAATCCGCATTGCCGAGCTCAAGCTGAAAATTCGTAAGCCCCGATTTTAACAGGCATTCCACGGTAATGGCAAGCATCTCGGCGTCCGCATCAATGCTGTCGTCATTGTAAAGCTCCGCACCAAGCTGGGTGACCTCATTAAGCTTGCCCTGCCATGTGGTGCTGTTGATGTATGTATTTCCTATATAGCAAAGGCGTATCGGAAGGTCGATGTCCCTGTAATACTTGGCGACACATCTTGCAATGGAAGGGGTAATGTCCGGGCGCAGGACCATGGTGTTTCCTTCCTTGTCAAAGAGCTTGTACATGTCCCTTGATGAAACCGTACCTCTTTCATGGTTGAAAATATCAAAAAACTCAAAGCTTGGCGTCTGTATATCGCGAAAACCGTGAAGCTTGAGAACCTCATGCAGATTGTCCTGCAGAAGCAGCTTTACGGCACATTCGTTATTGTATATATCCCTTACACCCTCCGGCGTATGGAGTAGCTTATCCTTCATGATACCCACCGCTTTCATTAATACTTAGAGCATTTATGGCGCGTAATGCAGATGTTATGCCTTTGAGTGCTTTCATATGGTAACGTGATAATTCGCTGCCATGCTAATGTTCTAAACATTATAATTTATATGCCCTGTTCTGTCAATATAAAACATATATTATTTTTCCCTGCCGGCCAAATCCCTCTGAAGCTGCTCAAGATAGTGGATACATACGCCGTTTAATATATTTATCCTCCATGACAGGTCCAGCTCGTCAAACCTTATGCTCCTTCTGCCACCCTCGGCCGCCCTATTCCAGAAGGCCGCAAGCTCTTTGTAAGTCAAATAATAATATATATCATGCTTTTTGAAATATATCAGCAAAAACGCCACACCGTCCTGTTCTTCGAACTCTTTCATGAAATTAATCTGGTGTTCATGGACATTGTTCAAGCTGAAAATGTCCCCGGCACATTCCTTGGCGTCGAAGCATACCGGCACACCCTGTACGACACCGATGTAATCGACCGTACTCTTCTGCTCAAAATAGGCCAGGTTTATATGCCTGTTTTCCTTATCAAAATTTATAGGAGTTATCGGTGTCGGGACCTTCTGGATCAACGCCAGTTTCTTTTCCCGGTATTTGGTGTTGGTGATGTTTATCATTTCCTCCAGCATTGACCCGCGAAGTCCTCTGGATTTCCATGACGCCATGGGTTTACCTCCCTCAAAAAGTGCTTTTAACTCATCCAATTATGCCGCATGCTGTCTCATGCAGTCTTGCGTTTATTCCGGGAATAAATCCTTCCTGATTCTGCGGAATATCTCCGGCTCCGGTGCAGTTATTTCCTTTCCCGATAAATCGGACAAAGGTCCCTCCAAATGCGGGAATACGTAACGGAAGCAATGAAGAAGCTGGTGCTTAAGCCTGTATTTCCTTGCAAATATGCTGTTAACCTCTTTGTCTCCGTACTTGTGATCCCCGACTATAGGGTGCCCGATACTTGCCAGGTGGGCCCTTATCTGGTGGGACTTGCCCGTAATAAGCTTTACCTGAAGCAATGTGTATTCGTCAGTATATGCCAGGGGCTCATACCGTGTCGCAATATAGTCGGAATCCTCATCCTGATCTTGTGATATGGCCGCTTTATTTGTTTCTTTATCCTTAAACAGGTATCCCGTGATTTCCTTCTTCTCAGTTATCCTTCCCTTTACGATGCATAGGTAGTACTTGTCCAGCTTTCTTTCCCTTAATAGCTTCGCCATCTCCTGCAGACCCGCAAGGGTTTTCCCCGAAATTATCAGCCCGCTTGTATTTCTGTCCAGGCGGTTGCATACACTGGGCTTAAAGGTTTTAAGCTGTTCCCTTGTTATTTTATCCTGCGATATCAGGTACGCGATTATGTGCTCAACAACGGAAATATCGTTAGCCGTCGATTTTTGCGAAAGCATTCCCGCCGGTTTATTGATTATAAGAATATTGCTGTCCTCGTATACAATATCAAGCTCGTATTTATCAAGGATTATATCGTTCCAAGCCGAAAACTTGCCCATCGTTTCATCGGAAATATACATCCTGATCTCATCCTCGGGCCGGACAATCTCGTTTCCTTGGGCTTTCCTGCCGTTTAAAACGATGTTCTTTTTCCGCAGCATCTTGTAAATGAAACTTTTAGGCGCTTTATTCAATATTTTCATCAGCAGCTTGTCCAGCCGCTGCCCGGCCTGGTTTTCATCAACGATTATCTGTTTCATGTCAACACCTTTATTCTTATCTTAATATCTCGAAAAACGAACGGATATAGTAATCTGCCAGCCTGATTTTTTCCTCCTCTTCGTTTTCCGAAAATTTGTCATAAACCGCGCACACCTTCATACGCGCGTTTTTTGCAGCCATTATTCCCTGTATTATATCTTCAAATACGAGGCACCTGGCCGGCTCAACCTTCAAATCCCTGGCAACCAGCAGGTAAATATCCGGGGCAGGCTTCCCCTTTTCAACCTCGCACGAGGTCCTTATGGAAGCAAAATAATCGCCTATGTTGTGCCTGCCTATGATCAGATCCACCAACTCGCGGGAATTGCTGGTCGCAATGCCCGCAGGTATATTATTCTCCCGAAGGTAAGCCAGCAATTCACTTACCCCTTCCTTAAGCGGCACTTCATTTTCATACTTATCCCATGCCATCCGGTTCCAGTCGCTCTTTATCTTCTCAAGGCTGTCCGGTATTTTGAATGTATCCTTAAAGTATCTTGCCGTTTCGGAAAAGCTCATTCCCTCAATGTTTTTCTGCAGGTCCGGCGGAAACTCTATCCCGAACCTGGCAAGATACTCGATATCGATTGCCTTCCACATCCACATGGAATCAACAAGAGTCCCGTCCAGATCAAATATGACCGCGTCAATGTCCTTAAGCATAATTAACTGCCCCTTCTTGTGTTAAGTATATTAATCTCTTCCTTCGTAAGCCTCCGGTACTCCCCGGGTTTAAGCAATGGATCAAGCGCAAGACCGCCCATAGCTATGCGTTTAAGGTAGATTACCTCTTTGCCGACAGCGCCGAACATCCTTTTTACCTGATGGTATTTTCCTTCATAAATGGTAAGATTTATCTCCGATACATCATCTGATATTATAATATCGAGCCGTGCGGGAAGGCAAGGCTTATCCTCGCCTATGGATATCCCCGCCCGGAACGCATCAGCGTCTTCCCTGGTTACTTTCCCTTTTACCCTGGCATAATAGACCTTTTCTACCTCATTTTTCGGTGACAGCAGCCTGTGGGCCAGATCCCCGTCATTAGTAAGGATAAGCAGCCCTTCCGTATCCCTGTCCAGCCTTCCCACGGGAAACATGTCCTTCCGCCTGTCGGTTCCCAGAAGGTCCAGAACCGTCCTGAAGCGTTTATCCTCCGTTGCGGAGACAACCCCGGCCGGTTTATTCAGCATGTAATATACATATTTCTCATATGAGATCTTCTGTCCGTTTACCGTAATTTCGTCATCCGGACCAACCTTTGTTTCCGGCTTTAAGCAGGGTTCTGAATTAACCGTAACCTTACCTTGCCGTATCCATGCCTTAGTCTCACTTCGGGTCCCAATATTCATATCGGACAGGTATTTATCGAGCCTTAACCTTTCATTCATAGCATAATCTCCATAGCTTACTGCCTGTTTATTTATACGGCACCGTCATGTTTGACGGTTCTTTTCCGATAACCGCTACATCCATCTCCATCCGGGAAGATACATGTTTTTTAGGGTTTTATTATTCAGCTTCCCCCATCCAAGCGGAAAGCCGTCCGTCGTAACAAGCTGCCATCCGTTTGGATTATCCGAATCAACGGACAAGGTTTCGCATTTTAAATAGCTTATTGATTCAGTCCTTTCGGCCGAAAGATCTATTACATATGGATAATCCGAAGCCTTTAAGGCCATGGCCAGTGCCTGGGACGGCTCAAACCTGTTTTTCTTCATCTCCCCAAGCAGCAGTCCCTGCCTTAAGGTCCGCAAGCCTTTAATTTCCCTGTAGCCTTCGGGAACAAGATATACCCGTTCATTCTGAATCAGTATCCTGCCTCTTTTAACCAGGCTGTCAATATCTCTAAACGGTACAAGGGCTGAAAGGAAACCTACTGCTTCGTCTGACAATAATGCCTTGCTTTTGCCTGCGGCCGCGGAACCAGTATCTCTTAATCCCGCGCCGTCTTTTATATCGGGGTCAACCGTACCGCCTTTTGAATCCTTTTTAAGTAATGCGATAAAATGTCCCTCTCCATCGATTTTATGCGGCCACAGCCTTATGCAGCGCCTTAATTCCCCGGGGCCGTCCACCCATTCCGGTTTTCCGTTATCAAAACCGATAAATGATAATCCGGAAGCCCTTTGCTCATCGGGGCCGGGTATCGCGTCAATTACATGCATATCCGGGCACCGGCTTAACAGGTAGGCTATAGTTCCTTCATTTTCTTCCGGTGAAAAGGTACAGGTAGAATACAGCATCATGCCGCCCGGCTTGAGCATTTTTGCGGCAAAGACTATTATCTCCTTCTGCAGCCTGCTGTAATATTCCACCCCGTACTGTTCCCAGTTTTTCATTATGGCAGGGCTTTTCCGGAACATGCCTTCTCCCGAGCAGGGCGCATCCACAAGGATTTTATCAAACGCTTCGGGGAAATGGTCCGCAAGCCTGTTGGGAGACTCCGACAGCACCAGAGCATTCGTTATTCCGAATAACTCTATGTTTTTCAGCAGGGCCTTTGCACGGGAGCTGCTTATGTCATTGGTTACAAGCATTCCCTCGCCCCTGAGCCTTGCGCCAAGCTCCGTGCTTTTCCCGCCGGGAGCCGCGCAAAGGTCCAGTACCATATCTTGCGGATTGACAGGCAGAAGGCTTGCCGGTGTCATCGCGCTTGGTTCCTGGATATAATATAATCCCGCATGGTAATAAGGATGCCTTGCGGGCTGTTCGTTTATGTCATAGTAGTACCCATTGTAAATCCAGGGTATTTTTCTAATAGAAAAAGGACACAGATGTTCAAATTCCCCGGGAGACAGCTTCAGGGTATTTACGCGCAGTCCACCGAAATGAGGCTTCCGGTAGCTGTCCGCAAAATCCCGATATTCTTCCCCCAAAAGACTTTCCATCCTGTCCTTGAATTTCTTCGGCAAATCCATATATACACCGTCCATTATCTCAGGCTTTGAGCCCTGTAGCGCTGTGAAATCAAATCCAGGTCCTTGCTGAATTTCTCAAGCTTCTCGTTATCACCTTCCTGGTAAATTTTAAAGAATTCATCCTGAATCCTGATTACATCCTGCTTGTTGGCAACCTTGTAGAGATTCTGGATATTGGTAAGTATGTCAGCCACAATATTGGCCTTCATTGTAAATGATTGCTGGGCATCCATGATCTCATCCCTTACCTCGCTCATTTCCCTGTCAAGAATAAGGACGGCCTCCGCAGCCGAAGTCAGCCGTTCCCTGATATGCTCCGGAATATTCTGTTTGTACTTGTACTGCAGGGAATGCTCGATAGTCGCCCAAAAATTCATCGCAAGAGTCCTTATTTGAATTTCTACCTGGATTCTCTTTGTTCCCTTAAGGGTTTCAACGTCATAATACACATTCATATGGTATGAGCGGTATCCGCTGTTTTTCCTGTTCTTGATATAGTCCTGTTCCGCCTTGACTTCCATGTCCGAACGTTTTCTTATTATGTCCGCGACCTTGTATATGTCTTCAACAAACTGGCATATTATACGGATACCAGCTATATCGTCAATTTCCTTCTCGATGTCATCCAAGGAAATGTTTTTCTTCTGCGCCTTTTCCAGAATGCTTGAAATGGTTTTCACCCTTCCCGTAACCAGCTCGATGGGTGAATATTCTCCTACGTTCCGGAATTCTTCTATGATATGATTGAACTTAACCACCAGCTCGTCAACCGCCAGTTCATATGGAGCAAGGATTTCCCTCCACAATCTTATTTCCATAAATACATTACCTCCCAATACACCATAATATAGTCCCGAATTTATGTCCCAATACCGTTTATATCTATTCTGCAAACAAATCCTTTATGCAGGCTTTATATCATGTGCTGCATCTATTCTTCCAGATACAGCAGCAACATGGACAACAGTGCAAGCCCTGCTGTTTCCGTCCGCAATATCCTGCGTCCGAGTGAAATAGGAGGTATTCCGTTCTCCCTCGCAAGCTCAACCTCGTAGTCTTCAAATCCGCCTTCCGGACCGATGATGATTCCCGCCGTCTTGCATTCCCTAATCTTCTCCAGTAGTTCTTTCGTGCCCTTCATGCCCTCGGCATTTTCATACGGTATGACGGCCCAGTCCAGTTTCTTTGCATAATCAACCGCTTCCTTAAAGCTCATTACCGGATGTATTCCCGGAATAATACCTCTTCCGGACTGTTTTGCGGCGCTTTCGGATATTGCCTGCCACCTTAAAAGCTTCTTTTCTTCCTTCTTCTCGTCGCTTAGCCTCACAACTGATCTGGCAGTCATCACGGGTACAATCTCGTATGCGCCAAGCTCCACCGCCTTTTGAATGACCATCTCCATCTTGTCGCTTTTGGGAAGCCCCTGAAACAGCGTAATCCTGACAGTAAGCTCATAATCAGCATCCCTGGTATAGCAAATTTCCGCGGTTATCTCATTTTCACACCCACATTTTATTATACAATAATAATCTTTTCCCTGTCCATCACTAATTACCAGGCCATCCCCCGGCTTCATCCTCAAGACGTTCCTGATATGATTCACATCCCGTCCGTTGATTATTATCGTATTTCCCTTAATCTGTTCCCTGCTGACATAAAAACGGTGCATATCCCTCTCCTGTTATTCTGCATTTACAACCACAAAAACCCATGCCGCATAATCAGCCTATAAAGCCTGATGCTTCATATGCCAATCATTCAGCACAAATTATAATAAACGCTTCTTCATTTCAGCCTTGCGGCAAACGATACCCAGTCTCCCATCCGGTTTGTCTCAAGGATATCAAATCCGTTGCCTTCAAGGGCTGCTTTTACATCCGCTTCCTTTGTGTTTATAATTCCGGATGTAATGAAAATTCCGCCCTTCTTCATGTTTTCACCGATAACACCCGACAAGGGTATTATAATATCGGCTAATATATTGGCCGCAACCAGGTCGTAGGCGTGTCTGCCGATTCGGGCACGGATCTTACGATCATCCAGGATGTTTCCTGTGGCAAATGCCACTATATCTCCGAAAGCAAAATCGCCATTTTCGGGATTCCATTCACCGGCATCGATTTTATTCAGGCCTGCGTTGTATATTGCGGTCTTTGTAGCCAGAGGGTCTATATCGACACCAAGTACACAGCCGGCTCCAAGCTTCCTTGCGATTACGGACAATATACCGCTTCCGCTTCCCGCATCAAGGACAATATCTCCGGGCCTGATGTATTTCTTTATTCCCAATATGCAGAGCTTTGTTGTTTCATGGGAACCGGTTCCGAATGAAATGCCGGGATCAATATTGACGACCAGGTCACCGGGTTTACTATCGGCAAACTCTTCCCAGACAGGCTTAATGACAATGGTATCATCGATACGGAACGGCTTGAAATATTCTTTCCACTTATTCAGCCAGTCCGCATCATCCGTTTCTGAAACCGTGATTTTTTTGCTCCCGACATTAAGAAAATCAGATATTTCATCTAATCCCTCCCGCAGCCTTCTCATCAAATCATCAAGATTATCCGAAGGCTCTATATAAAAGCTGACCCTTGCCGAATTGTCATTCGGCACGGTTTCGGGAAGGATGTCAACAAATATCTGATTTTTTTCTTCTTCGGTAAGAGGAATATTATCTTCAATCTCAATTCCTTCGATACCAAGCTCGGAAAGAATGTAGCCAATAGCATCCTCCGCTTCCGTTGTGGTATCGATGGTTACCTTAATCCATTTCATTTTTATTTTCCTTTTCCGCATCAATATTTATTTCCAAAATTTTCTTTTACTGTTTCCTTTCTCATGGTACTCATTAGAGTTGGCGCTTCCGCCCCTCATTGCCTCGTCAAATTTCCTAAGAAGCTCTTTCTGCTCCGCGGTAAGGCTTGTAGGCACCTGCACCACCAATGTAACATAATGGTCCCCGCGGATATTCTTGTTTCGCAGTGTCGGAACGCCCTTTTCCCTCAGCCGTACCTTTGTATCGGTCTGTGTCCCGGGTTTTACCGTGTAAATCACATCGCCGTCTACCGTGTTGATTTTAATGTCTCCGCCCAGGGCCGCCGTGGCAAATGAAATCGGAACGGTTGAATATATATCGAAATCCCTTCTCTGGAAAACAGGATGCCTTTCAACCTCAATATCCACCAGCAGATCTCCCCTGGGTCCACCGTTTATGCCCGGCTCTCCCTTGCCGCGTATCCTTACGCTTTGGCCGTTGTCAATACCCGCCGGAATAACAACCTGTATCCTTTTCTTTGACGTAACATATCCGCTGCCATAGCACTGGGAACATTTTTCTTTTATAATCTTTCCTGTTCCCCGGCAGTCCGGACATGTCTGTATATTCTGCGAAATGCCGAACAATGTCTGCTGTGTATATATAACCTGGCCCCTTCCGCCGCATTTCTGACAGGTCACGGGGCTTGATCCCTGCTTTGCACCGGTTCCGTGACAGGAAGGGCATTCATCCTTGAGATTCAGCTCCAGTTCCTTTTCAGTACCGAACACGGCCTCAAGAAACGAGATTCTTACTCCCGTCCTGATGCTGGCGCCTTGTCTCGGCCCGGTATTAGTCCTTCTGGAACGGGTTCCGAATAAATCGCCGAAGAAATCCCCGCCAAAGAACTCGCTGAATATATCCCTGAAATCAAAATCCGAGAAATTGGCCCCGCCGGTCTGGTCGAACGCGGCATGGCCGAACTGGTCATATTGCCTGCGCTTTTCAGGGTCGCTTAAAACGGCATAAGCTTCGGATGCTTCCTTGAACTTGGCTTCCGCTTCCTTGTCACCGGGATTAGCATCCGGATGGTATTGCTTGGCCAGTTTTCTGTATGCCCTTTTTAAATCCTCCTCCGTAGCATCCCTGCTTACGCCCAAAACCTCATAATAATCTCTTTTTTCTGCCATTTATCCTTCACCTTTCGAGCAAAACGATAGCCTGATATATATTAAGGTAAGCTGAACCGGTTGCATCCGGTTCAGCTTATATTGCTATAACTAGACTTCCTTATAATCACCGTCAACTACATCGCCTTCATATTTCTGTGAGGAATCACCGCCTGATGCGGATGCTTCCGGACCTGAAGGACCGGCGCCCTGTGCCGCGGTCTTTTCGTAAAGTTTTGTAAACAGGCTCTGCGCGTCGTTCATCAGCTTTTCCTTTGCAGCCTTAAGATCCGCGATGTCCTGATCGCTCATTGATTCAGGAGTGGTCTTGTTTAGGATCTCCTTCAAGCGTGCGATATCCGCCTCAACCGTTTCTTTTTCAGATTGGGCAATCTTATCGCCAACCTCTTTCAGAGCCTTTTCGGTCTGGAATACGAAGGAATCGGCGTCATTTCTAAGGTCAACGGCTTCCCGGCGCCTCTTGTCCTGTGCCTCGTACTCAGCGGCTTCCTTAACAGCACGCTGAATCTCTTCATCAGACAGGTTGGAGCTTGCGGTAATCGTAATATGCTGCTCCTTGCCGGTACCAAGGTCTTTTGCCGATACGTTCACGATACCGTTGGCATCTATATCGAAAGTAACCTCAATCTGCGGAACTCCTCTTGGAGCCGGAGGTATACCGTCCAGACGGAACCTGCCAAGGGTCTTATTGTCCTTCGCAAACTGTCTTTCACCCTGAACAACGTGGATGTCGACAGCCGTCTGGTTATCCGCAGCGGTGGTAAAAATCTGGCTCTTCCTTGTAGGAATGGTCGTATTCCTCTCAATCAGCTTTGTTGCGATACCGCCAAGGGTCTCAATTGACAGTGAAAGCGGTGTAACATCCAGAAGGAGAATGTCTCCGGCACCGGCGTCACCGGCAAGCTTGGCGGCCTGGATTGAAGCTCCAAGTGCAACGCATTCGTCAGGATTCAGGCTCTTGGAAGGCTCCATGCCCGTAAGCTGCCTTACCTTTTCCTGTACTGCGGGAACACGGGTTGAACCGCCGACCAAAAGAACCTTGGAAAGGTCTGCAGGTGTAATGCCCGCATCCTTTAATGCGTTTTGTATGGGTATAACCGTTCTTTCTATAAGATCGCTTATCAGCTCTTCGAATTTAGCACGGGTAAGGTTCATGTCAAAGTGCTTGGGCCCATCGGCCGTGGCTGTGATGAAAGGCAGGTTGATATTTGTAGTTGTAGCGGATGACAGCTCGATCTTCGCCTTCTCCGCGGCTTCCTTCAGCCTCTGCATGGCCATCTTGTCGGTGGAAAGGTCGATGCCTTCATTTTTCTTGAATTCCTCCACCATGTACTTGATAACCCTTTCGTCGAAGTCGTCTCCTCCCAGCCTGTTGTCACCGGAGGTTGCAAGCACTTCAATAACTCCGTCACCGATTTCAATGATTGATACGTCGAATGTACCGCCGCCCAGATCGTATACCATGATCTTCTGCTCATGCTCATTGTCAAGGCCGTATGCAAGCGCGGCGGCCGTAGGCTCGTTAATAATTCTCTTTACGTCAAGACCGGCGATTTTACCGGCGTCCTTTGTCGCCTGTCTCTGGGAGTCGTTAAAGTACGCGGGAACGGTAATAACCGCCTCCGTTACCTTCTCACCAAGATAAGCCTCGGCATCGGCCTTCAGCTTCTGAAGAATCATGGCTGAGATTTCCTGCGGAGAATATTTCTTGTCATCAATCTGTACGCGATAGTCCGAGCCCATATGCCTTTTAATTGATGATATGGTTCTATCTGCATTTGTAACCGCCTGACGTTTTGCAGGAGCGCCAACAAGACGCTCACCGGACTTTGTAAACGCAACGACCGACGGTGTGGTTCTTGCGCCTTCCGAGTTTGGTATGATTGTAGGCTTTCCGCCTTCCATAACAGCAACACATGAGTTGGTAGTGCCTAAGTCAATGCCAATTATCTTTCCCATTGAAATTCCTCCTAATAATAAGATATAAATCTATTTTGATTTATGATTATTAACAGCTTAATTAACAACCTTGACCATGCTGTGTCTTATCACCATGTCATGGTACATGTAGCCTTTTTGATACTCCTCCGCAACGATGTTCTCACCAAGATTTTCATCCTCGCCATGGGCAACGGCGTTATGAAAATCCGGGTTGAACTCCTTGCCGACGGCATCTATGGGTGTTACACCGATTTCCTCCAAAACCGTCATCAGCTGTTTATAAATCATATTGTAACCTTGGGCCAGGGGACTGTCTTTTTCTTCCTCCTTAATGGAATCCAGTCCTCTTTCAAAATTATCTATAATTGGCAGGATTTTTTCGATCGTACTCTTTACGCCCAAATCAAACATCTGGGCTTTCTCCTTTTCGGTACGTTTTCTGTAATTATCAAATTCCGCCATGCTTCTCAGCAGTTTATCCTTAAGCTCCATGATTTCCTTTTCCTTTGCTGCAAGCTCCTTGCTCTTGCTGCTTTTTAATGTGAATTTGCCTGTTTTTGCGGCAGCCTGTTCTTCTCCGGCCGGACCGTCACAGCTTCCGGTGTCGGTATCTTTTTTTCCTTCAGTTTCCGTTGGTCCGGCGTCTTGGCCTGCAGCTTTTTCATCCCTGCATTCCGTTTTGCATTCCTTACTTCCGTCACAGGCTTCATGCCCGTCTATTTTCTCAGCCCTGGATGCTTCCTGCTTTTCTTTTTCCTCCTTCTCCATGGCTGCTTTTACAACCTCGACCGTCTTATCCATGTCTTTCAATCCAGCTAAACCACCTTTCATTTATGTTTTCTTTTTGAAGATTTCATCCAGCTGGGCCATCAGGTTCTTCAGGGTGCCTACCACCTTTTCATAGTCCATTCTCTTTGGCCCGATGATGCCTACCTTGCCGTATACGCCCTCTTCGATTTCGTATGTGGCTGTTACCACGGAGCAGTCTTTCATGGCTTCTATCGGTGTCTCATTGCCGATATAAACCTGAATGCCCCTGCTTTCCTCGGCATCCATCTTGTCTAGAATCAGGCTGGACAAAAGCTTCTTTTCCTCGAGTGTATATAAAAGCTCGGAAGCTTTTTCAGCGTCACTGAGCTCAGGATACTTTAAGATATTGGTCGCACCGGAAGTGAATATCTTAAAGTCCTCTTCCTCATTTACCGCCTGGACTATGGCATCCAATATGTTGTTTACAACTTCCCTGTATTCTCCAGCCTGCTCCTTCATCTTGGAGATAATGGGCAGGTTTATCGAGGACAGATCCAGACCCTGAAGAAACGTATTCAGTATAATATTCAGCTTGAGCACAATTTCCTTGCTCAAAGGCGTCGGAAGATTTATTATTTTATTCTTCACCAGGTTCTTTTCGAATACGATGACAACAAGAAGCTGATCCAGGTCAATATCCGTAAGCTGAATGAATTTCACCGTTTTTTTGTACTGGGGAGTCGTTACCATGGTTGTATAGTTTGTATTCGCAGCAAGGATCTTGGCTATTTGCTGCAGCAGGCTTTCCAAACGGTCGGCCTTTTCGATAAGAATGTCCTTCATATTGTCCAGTTCCCTGCTCTTATCACACAGCAAAATATCCACATAAAGACGGTATCCCTTATCCGTTGGAATACGTCCCGCCGATGTATGAGGCTGAAAGATATAACCCATATCCTCAAGATCGGACATTTCGTTTCTGATTGTCGCCGAGCTTAAGTTAAGATCCGTAAGCTTGGATATGGTCCTGGATCCAACCGGTTCACCTGTTTCAAGGTAATTCTTAATGATAGCCTTCAATATGGTTAATTTCCTATCATCAAGCTCGTGCACTTCTTCACCTTCCTTATCATCCCTGCGTGCTTTGTTTACATGCCTTTCATAATATTTTTTTAAATATTTTTTCAGAAAATATCTTTTCTAAATATTCTTTAAATATAATTAGCACTCACTCGATTTGAGTGCTAACATCATATTAAAAATATCACTTATAGATAATTTTGTCAAGAATAAATTTAGCATTTATCCAAAAGAAATTCCGACAATATCCTGTTGCTTACGTCAATGCCGTAATCGGTCAGTCTAACTTTGCCGCCGCAGGTTATAACAAGATTCTCTTTTTCAAGGCGGTTTAAAATATTGCCATAAATCTCATCCATTGAAACGCCGAACCGTTTCTTGAACTCAAGCCTGTCAACTCCCCTGGTCATCCTGAGACCGAGAAACATGAACTCTTCAATTAAATCTTTTTTTGATAATTGGATTATGTCACGACGGATGCCATATGCGTCATGCAGCAGCCCTTCATTCTTATGTTCAGGTTTATTAGTAGACATAATATTTTTATGGCTCCTGTCATTATAATTTATTGCCTTAATATACTCTTCCAGAGAATCCGTATTTCTGAATCTCGTGTTCTCTATAAATGAAGCCGCCCCAAGACCAAACCCCAGGTAGAGAGCCCCTTCCCAGTAGGCCATATTATGCCTGCATTCATAGCCCGGCCTGGCATAATTGGAAATCTCGTAACGAATGTAACCATATTTTTCAAGTATCTCGCGGGTTCTTTTATATATGAGCCTGTCCAGGTCCTCGGATATAAGCTCATCTTTTTGCTTTCCTTCCGGACCGTACCTTTCATAAAAAGGCGTCCCCTCCTCTATAATCAGGCTGTAAGCAGATATGTGCTCCGGTCCGAGCTCTGTCACCCGTCCAAGGGTCTCCTCCCAGGACGAAAGCTCCTGTCCGGGCAATGCCGACATAAGATCGATATTAATATTGCCAAATCCAAGCTCCCTGGCCAATCTGTAGTTTTCAACAAATTCACGGTAAGTATGGATTCTGCCAAGCAGCCTGAGTTCCCTATCATGGGTTGATTGAAGCCCGAAGCTCAGCCGATTGATTCCCGCCTTCCTGTAATCGGCAAGCTTATCCTTGTCTACCGTACCGGGATTGGCTTCTATTGTTATCTCAGGCTCCAAAGACCCGTCGCCTGAAGAAAACTCAAACACTCTTTTCAGCTCTTCAAGAAGCCTTGCAATATACTCGGAACGGACGCAAGAAGGCGTCCCGCCTCCGATAAATACCGTGGAGACCTTATAATCCCCCGTCCTGCCCTCATAGCTTCCGACTTCCTTATACAGCGCTTCAAAATACGATTCTATCCCCTCTTCATCGGAAGGCCCGGACAGGAAATCGCAGTAGTCGCATTTTTTCACACAAAAAGGAACATGGACATAAAGTCTCAGGTCCTTTTTCCATGTTCTTTGATTATTATTGGCATTATTCATTCCTTTATTCTTCATATCCAAACATCGCCTTACTGGTCATCCAGCTTAAGAACGCTCATAAAGGCCTTCTGAGGAATCTCTACATTGCCGATCTGGCGCATCCTCTTCTTTCCTTCCTTCTGCTTCTCCAGCAGCTTTTTCTTTCTCGTAATATCTCCGCCGTAGCATTTTGCAAGCACGTCCTTGCGCAAGGCCTTAACCGTCTCCCTGGCTATAATCTTGCTTCCTATCGCGGCCTGAATCGGTATTTCAAAGAGATGCCGCGGGATTTCCTCCTTTAGCTTTTCACACATCTTCCTGCCTCTTTCATAAGCTCCGTCGGCATGGACGATAAACGACAGGGCGTCCACCTCTTCACGGTTAATCAGGATATCCAGCTTGACAAGATTGGACATTACATAACCCTTAAACTCGTAATCAAGGGAAGCATATCCTCTTGACCTGGATTTTAGGGCGTCAAAGAAGTCGTAAATAATTTCATTGAGAGGCAGCTCATACCTTAATATTGCCCTTCTTTCCTCCATGTACTCCATTCCGAGATATACTCCGCGCCTTTCCTGGCATAGGGTCATAATAGGCCCGACATATTCGGTCGTAACCATGATTTCCGCCGATACAAACGGCTCCTCCATATACTCTATCTCGGACGGATCGGGCATATTGGTGGGATTGGTCAGCTCAATAACTTGTCCGTCTGTCTTATGAATCCTGTATATAACGCTTGGCGCTGTCGTCACCAGGTCCAGGTTGAATTCCCTTTCCAGCCTTTCCTGGACAACCTCCAGATGAAGCAGCCCGAGGAAACCGCACCTGAAGCCAAATCCCAAGGCTGCCGAGGTTTCGGGCTCAAATTGCAGGGCAGCATCATTAAGCTGAAGCTTTTCCAGGGCATCTCTTAAATCCGGGTACTTTGCCCCGTCTGCCGGATACATGCCGCAGTATACCATCGGCAATACCTTCTTGTATCCGGGAAGCGGATGCGCACAGGGCCTTTTTGCGTCGGTAATGGTATCGCCAACTCTTGTATCCTTTACATTCTTAAGACCCGCGATAATATATCCGACCATACCCGCGGACAGTTCATCGCACGGGATGAACCTTCCGGGACCGAAGGTTCCGATTTCCACCACCTCGGAGACGACACCCGTGGACATCAGTTTTATCTGGGTACCTTTTCTTACGGTGCCTTCCATAATCCTGCAGAAGGTTATAACCCCCTTGTATGAATCATACAGGGAGTCAAATATCAAGGCCTGCAGCGGAGCATCGGGATCCCCCTTCGGATGCGGAATCTTGGCAATAATCTGTTCCAGCACCTCTTCAATATTAATACCCAGCTTGGCCGATATTTGGGGAGCATCATGGGCTTCAATACCAATGACATCCTCAATTTCGGCTATTACGCGCTGCGGGTCAGCGCTGGGAAGGTCTATTTTATTAATAACAGGTATAATCTCAAGATTATGGTCAATAGCCATGTATACATTAGCTAAAGTCTGCGCCTCTATGCCCTGGGCGGCGTCCACAATCAGAAGGGCGCCCTCACATGCGGCAAGGCTTCTTGACACCTCGTAGTTAAAGTCCACATGTCCCGGAGTGTCTATCAAGTTGAAAATATATTCCTCCCCGGATCTTGAACGGTATACGGTCCTAACGGTCTGTGCCTTTATGGTAATGCCTCTTTCCCTTTCGATATCCATATTATCAAGGACCTGGTCCTGCATCTCCCTGCTTGTCAGCAGGCCGGTCATTTCGATTATTCTGTCAGCCAGGGTCGATTTGCCATGATCAATATGGGCAATAATGCAGAAGTTTCTTATTTTGCTCTGGTCAACACCCATGCTAATCCTCCTGTGTAAATTAATCACTTCTATCTTACTGTCCTTTTAAAACCGCGTCAAGTATTTCCGCAAACGGCTCCATGGCTTTTTTGGCAGACCTTAAGGTGTTCTTGTGGGTTCCCAGCTCGATCAGGAGGCTTTTCGGCCTTAAATCGAGGTTGTACCGGTAGTCCTGTAGATAGTTTTTATAAAACAATCCGGGATACATCTCCAGTGACTTTAAATGAAGCTGCAGGGAAAATGCCAGGTTATCCTGCAGGTTCGGATTATAAAGCCTTGTAATCGGGCCGCTCTGGTTTCTGCTGAGGCCGTTTAGCAGCATAATCTGCGCGGTTTCCTCTCCGTTTATTACCGTTGAACGCTTCTCAGCCCCGTCCCTGTGAAGGTCTATTATGACCTCTATACTGGGGTTTTCCTCAAGAATCTTCTCTATATTCTCCCTTGCATAGGTATAGGCCTTGTTCCTGTCAAGCTTGCCGTCCACCAGGTCGTATACGCTCGTGTCATGGATCACATTGTAGCCGTACTTATCTCTTAAAATACCGGCAAGATAGCTTCCGACTCCCACCACGCTGTCCTCAGGCTCATTTTTCCTGCTATCCAGGTAAGCCTCCTGGGAATGGGTGTGGTAAATAAGTATCTGCGGCTTGTCATTCGTTGCTTTTAATGTCATATCCCTTGACAGCAGGGCTTTGGCATTAAAAAGGTCCTCCGTAATTCTTGTGGCAGGATCAACAATATAGAAATGCTTAATAAGAAATCCTACGTCATTCAGCTGATTAAGCGTAAATGGAGTTCCGTCATAAGACCTCATTACCTCCGTTGCCTCATCACCGCCGTAATCATTTTCAAAGCTGTTATAATATATATCTCCGTCCAGAATGCTTACCGGAAGCTCCTGCAGCCTGTCGCTGCCGTTCTGCTTTGCTTCCATGTATTCCTTTACACTGCCTGTTTTAAGCATTGCCCCGTTTGTTAATATGTACTCCATGGGAATGAAATCGGTATAATCCATGAATCCCAATCCTCCTTTTGTTTTCCCTGCCTTCTCCTTGTTTTCCCTCAATTGCTTTTGTTCGCTCAGTACCGAATCGTTCCATACGGCCAGATAATCATTCTCCGGGATATCTCCATCAGTGCTTAAATTCCTGTGAATATAAGATATCCTTGACACCATAACCGAAGGATTATCATACGCGCTGTTGTCCTTATCAAGCTGATAGCCGACAATATGTGATGCGTTTCTGATGACATTCGTCATTAACCCTGATGCAATCGCCGATACGGGTGATAAGCCGTCAGCGCCACCGTCTGCACTCTTCATATTGCCGGAAAACATGGAAAATATCCATATCATGACCGATACGGATATTAAAACTGCGGCTGCATATCTTATTTTTCTTCGACCACGCCTGTTGCACGATATAAATCTCTTCATGTCCTCTCCCAAAACCATGTCGCTTATGTCAAAAACCTATTTAATTATATTCAGACAGCCTGCGTTTAGTACCTAGGCAAAGACGGAGCCTGAAAAACATGAATTGAGAGCCTCGGATATGGTGTAGCTTATCTGCTTGACTAACTCATCAATATTCTTGGGCGTTACAAACATGTTGTATACCTGTGTGCCGTTAACCTCCGATATGAATTTAAAGATATCCTCTTCCCCGAATCCGTTTTCCTCCATGTATTTTGTCAAGGTATCGGCAACAATAGTCCCCGCGTCAACCACGGTAGGAACACCTATGGCAATCACCTTGACCCCCAGGGTTTCTTCATTCAAAGCCTTCCGGTTGTTTCCCACACCCGACCCGGGACTTATTCCCGCATCGGTAAGCTGAATGGTGGTATTCAGCCTTCTTACGCTCCTTGATGCCAGGGCGTCTATGACTATGATAAGCTTCGGATCGGTTTCCTTTATTATCCCCTTAATGATTTCCAGGGTTTCCATGCCGGTCTGTGCCATTACTCCGGGAGATATGGCGCTGACATTGCCCAGCTTGTTCTTTTCCTTGAATTCACTGCCGAATTCCCGGATCAAATGCCTTGTGACAAACAAATTGTCAACAACATAGGGTCCCAGGGCGTCCGGCGTGACCTCCCGGTTTCCGAGCCCGACCACCAGCACTTCCCCGCCAAGCAAATTCCCGGCCAGCTTTTTCAGTACCTTTTCCACATGCTCCGATACGGGCTTGTTATAGTCCTCGGACGAATCCTTCATATCGGGAGCCTCTATGGTAATATACGTACCCATGGGCTTCTGCATGGCCTTTGCTCCCGCTTCATCCTTTATAACAACCGTGGTGATCCGTATATTGTTTTCTTCATCAAAATCCTCGTCCAGCGTTACTCCCTTAATCTCCACGTCATCATCGGGAAAGCTTTCCCTGGCCTCAAGGGCCAGGTCCGTTCTTATCCTGTAATCCTTATCGTCCATACCTTCTCCATTCCTATTGCCAAATTGATTTCAATGTATTAGTATTTTTTGCAGACAGGAATAAAATATGCATGGCGCCGCGCAGCGTAAAATTTGTATTGACATTATCTAAACGGTATACTATTATATAGTAGTATGTTTTCATTAGAACGTCCGTGTCCGTTCCGTGTCCGTATTAATGAAACTTTATTTGAAAATAAACAGCACCAATCCAAGTTACGCATTTTCACTCTCAATGTTGTTCTTGGAACAATTGGTTGTGATATTTTATGATATTGGAGGTGTAATATTGGCTAACATTAAATCAGCGAAGAAGCGAATCTTAGTCAATGCAAAAAGAGCCGCAAGAAACAAGGCAATCAGGTCTAAGGTCAAGACTATGATTAAGAAGGTCGAGGCTGCTGTTGCCGCACAGGATAAGGAACTTGCAAAACAGGCTCTTACCGTTGCAGTTTCGGAAATCGACAAGGCTCGTTCAAAGGGTGTTATTCACAAGAACTCGGCTGCAAGAAAAATATCCCGTTTGACCAAAAAAGTTAACAGCCTGTCATAAATTTTTAATGATAATAAAAGCTAAGGGCTGCTTTACAGCAACCCTTATTATTTTGCTTTTATTTTTTTTATGCACTTGCGGCCTTTATAAACGGAATGCGCTTTAATGCCTGTTTTCTATTTATGATTAGTACTAATAGTATCTGTCCGCTTCCGCTCTTGCAAAATGCAGCAGCAAGGTGACCAGCTCTCTTCTGGTTATATTGTTCTTCGGATTGAACAGGCTGCTTCCGTCGTCGGGCATAAGCTTCAATCCTTTTGCCAGAGCAACCGCGCCTACATAATCCTTATTGATAAGGGATTCGTCCGCGTATCCCGTTGTATATATACCCGGTATCCTGGCTATGCTCTCAAGGCCGAGCTTCTTAATAAATGTGTATGCCAGCTCTTCCCTGGTTATCAATTTGTCGGACGCGCTGGCGGCCTCGTTGTCGGAGCTCCAATAGCCCAGCTTCTCAAGAAGCTGATTTACCTCGCCTTCGGTTACAAGCATGTTTGGCAGGAATTTACCCCCTTCGAACCCGATATCCATATCTGCAAGAAGGAATATATCCCTGTTTTCTTCGGTATCTGCAATATCGCTGTAGTGATACGGTTCATCGGTCGTGTATACCTCTCCCCGGTAATCAAGCTGTTCTCCCGTAAACGGTGATATATAAGCCGGATTAATGTCCGGGCGGTACACCAAACGGATCTCATAATCCACTTTGTATGCTTCCGAATAATCATAATAACGCTCTTTTGATCCATAGTTAGGGTCATACTGGTTCAGAACATTAATTTCATATTTCAGACCGTAACCGTCTTTGCTGATATAATGCCTGAAGGCTTCCTCGGGAGACATGGCATTCTTTGGCGATTCAAAGATAATATCGTCATCCCAGTTAACACCGAAATAATATATCTTTCCGGTTATTCCGTCTACCGAGCCGTAGATTCCGTTGTAAGGGAACTCTACTCCCTCGTTGAAACGGTTATAGTTGTAGGAGTATCCGCCGTATACCGGAGTTTTGTCATCCTTGTAATATACAACATAATCGTCATTCTCCTTAACAAGCTGTGTCTTTTCAAAACGGCTCTTTACCTGGCTCATTAAGAATTTCTCAAGGATTTCCCGTCCCTGCTCCCTTGTATACTTTATGTCAACAGGAATCCATTTTCCGCTGGCATAATCATAATAATTCCTCAGGCTTGCATAGAAGCTTAAAATCTTGCCTGTTTTGGCGTCAACGCTCGCATAGGCATATGCGCGGTAAGTATCTTCATCCTTGCTGTAATCCACCGGCCTGCTGTCCTTTAATGTTATATTCCATACATACGTGCGGTCTTTTTCACTGGTGTTGTATGTCTGGGTTAAAACTGCGGTATAGGTTATAAGGCTTTCGTCAATATAAAGGTATTTATTCGATGTAACGATTTCAATTGCCTTATCCTTGGATATTAGATTCTCCAACTCGCGGATTCTTGCCATCTCTTCTTCGGTCAGACTCACGGACCCTCCGCCTTGCATCAATGCCTCTTCGTTAGTGCCTTCTGCATCGTATTTTACAGAATCCATCACTATCCATTCGTTTTTAGTCAGGTAAACCTCCCCGGTTTTTGCATCCACTGATATATATGGCAGGTCGGGCTCATATACCAAAAAAGCTTTCTTTTCATATTTGGTTTGAGAACCGTCAAATATTCTGAAGTAATTGGTCTTATAGGAAAGCTTCATTTTAAGGTTTTCGCCGATTATCTTTGCAGCCTCATCCTTGGCAAGCTTCACGTCGGCAGATGGAACCTTAACTCCTCTGAGCCAGTTGATTGATGCGTTTCTGATCTTTCCCGTGGCAGAATCTACGCTTACTGATACGGTATTGTCAGGGAAGATAACACCGTTTTCAATCCTTTGGAAATTATAAATATAGGTATTGCTGAATACTCCGCTGTATTCCGCACTGACCAACTCAAGCTTTCCCGCTATGTCCGGAGCTATCTGCTTAATAAAATCTTCCGCCTCGTCCCTAAGCTCGTCCTTAAGATATGACGGGATTCCCCTATAGTATTCGGAATAGTCATATGTGTAATAACTGATGATATTATTATCCGCATCCAGGCTTACGTCAATATAACTGTAATCGCTCGGTCTTCTCCATGTCAGGCTCCAGTAAGCGCCAGAATATGAATTTGAGCCGTAATAATAATAATTGAATTCCGAATAATCATCGGGTATTTCAATTTTTTCCTTCACGGAAATAATCGCATTCTTTAATGCTTCCTCCGTCGGGTCGGTGCCTTTTACGTAGGATGTTGAAGGTACGGCATAATCCATATCTATTGCTGTTGCTTCCGGTTTTTCATATATTGCTTCGGCTGACGCATAAGAACATATGGAGCCTGAAAGCAATGCCAGGCAAACCATTAATGAAGTAAATTTCTTTAACATAATGCTTCTCTCCTCTCATATAAAATAGAAACACGCTTTTCCAGTCAAATATTAGACGATGCAAAATGTACCACAGTTGCATATTATTAGCATATAATATATTTTTTATTTATTTTTATCATCCGTACTAATAATAACACATAATATGGAAAAAAACCATAAAAAAGCTCTGCCGAAATTATTTTCAGCAGAGCTTTAAATCATATTATGTATATGGCAGTACTGTATAAGCTTACTTGATAATTTGGTATTTACCTATTACAGGCAGTTCTTTTGCTTTTCCCTGAACGGCATTAATTATGCCAATAATGGTAAGAATAAGTACCGGTATGCTTATCAGCCAACTGATAAAAACAACAATACCCGGCGTGGTCCTGTAAGGAATTCCCCATATATAACGGGTTACCTTGATAAAGCTTAACAGAATGCTTATTACGGATACGGCTATATCGCACAAAAACAGGTTAAAGCCTTGCCTTACATGGAAACGGGCGTATCTGGAATTCTTGGGAGCAGCAAACATCGGTATCAGTACCAGGATACCCAGATACGCAAGCACTGCCATAATCTTGTTATCCGCGATATCTCTCGGGTCGTACTGCGATGTGGTATCGGGTGTGTTCATAAGCTTCTGGAAGAAATTAGGCTTTGCGCCCTGTCCCTGCGGACCCTGATACTGCTGCTGAGGACCACCCTGGTAATACTGATACTGGTTCTGCTGCTGATATGCAGGACCTTGGGGCTGGCTGTATTGGGGTCCGGCCTGTTGTGTACCTTGGGTCTGTTCCTGCTGAGGTGCCGCCTGTTGAGGTGCAGCCTGTTGAGGTGCAGCCTGTTGAGGCTGACTCTCCTGGGGAGCGGATTGTGGAGCTTGATACGCAAGGTTCTGTGTTCCGCATGCAGGACAGAATTTTACGTTGTCATCCATCTGTTTACCACAATTTGAGCAAAATGCCATAATAGAATCCTCCCATTAATAATATTTATGTAAAGCTTTATAGACACATAAATTATTAATTTTAGTATATATAAGAATTATGAATTTGTAAACAAAAATAACAATTCTTTGAATAAATAATAGTATTTAACATGTCTTGTTACGCAAAATAATAAAACAGGCAAAATCAGGATATGATTATCCCGTTATTACCTGTTTTTTCTGACAAAACGGAAGCGGTGGGATTCGAACCCACGTGCCCTTGCGGACAACCGCATTTCGAGTGCGGCTCGTTATGACCACTTCGATACGCTTCCATATTCCATATCATCGGCTGAAGCCGATTATCATCAGCTCAACGCCGATTTTATCATTTATATTGCCTGTCTTGATGTCCTCTTCGGTATCGGCGGCAATCCTTAATGCTTCTTCAAGCTGATTAACCGTAAAGTTTCTTGCCTGGGCCGCGTATTTTGATATGGTAAACGCAGGCGCTTCCACATACTCGGCCATCCGGTCGGGCGAATAACCCTTCAACGCCATTTCCTTGACCTGCAGCAGAATATTAAAATGTCTCATTAAAAGGTACAGAATATGTGAAGGCTTTTCACGGACGGACAGCAAATCATAATACATGGATAATGCCCTGTCCTGCTGTTTCGATCCTATGGCGTCCATCATTTGGAATATCTTGCCCGTAACCTGTATGGTGACAACCGCGTCCACATCTTCTTTTGCAATTATATCCTTACCCTCTGTATAACATATAAGCTTCTCAACCTCATTGCTTATATTGTCCATATCAGTTCCGGTTTTCTCAAGAAGATAGTCGCATACGTTCCGGGTAATGCTCTTGCCTGCCTGTTTTAACAGCGATGCGACAAACATCCTGAGATTTTCCTCGTCCAGTGTTTTCATTTCCGATACGATTCCGCGGTCATTCACAAGCTTGTATGCCTTGTTGCGCTTGTCTGCCTCCTGCTCGGTAAAAATGAAAACCGTGCTTTCCGGCGCTTCGGAAAGGATGTCCGGCAAAATGCTCTGTTCCTTGAACAATCCGCTTTGCTCAATCAGGATAAGCCTTTTATTCGCCATGAACGGCAGGGTCTGGGCAATATCATTCACTTCTTTCAAATCGATATCCTTGCCTTCAAAACGGTTGAAGTTCATTTGGTCATGGCCGCCGAGAATTGCTTCCTTAAGCTTGTCCCTGTAGAGCCTGATCAGATATGATTCACTGCCGTACAGCAGGTAGAACTGCTTGAATCTCCCTGATTTTATATGCTCTCTTATCGTTTTCATGGATATACCGGGACTCCTTTCGGAACATTCCTATTCTACCTAATATACATGCAAAATGCAAGCATAAAAGCTCAGTTTCCAGATTAATCTATAGGGCCGAATCTCTTAAGCGGGCTTATCCTGAAAAAAGCCTTTCCGCCTATGTTTTTTCTTTTCACATTCCCGACAACGGCATACCTGCTGTCCTTGCTGATATTACGGTTGTCCCCGAGGACGAAATATTCATCCTTCCCCAGCTTTATCGGGGAAGCCGCCCTTCCGGGATCAAGTATGGGTTCCTTGCCGTAATCCTCTTCAAGGACTTCGCCGTTTATGTAAATCCGGCCGTCTATTATCTGTACCGTCTCCCCCGGCAGTCCGATGATTCGTTTTACATAATACTCGTCATTTTCGCGGCCATAAGGATAAAACACGATGATGTCGAACCGTTTAAGCAGCCCCAGCCTGTATGAAACCTTCTCCACATACAGATGGTCTCCGTCGTACAAGGTGTTTTCCATCGATTCACCGTCCACAATGGTACGCTGCAGAACGTAATTTGGAATGATGTACAGGCTCACAAAAATCAGAAACGCATAGAAAAGCAAATCATAAAGAAAGCTTTTCAGCCTGGATTTATGTCCTGGCTTTATTACAGCCTGATCCTTGGTTTCGGGAGTTTCATCTATGACATTAACATCATAATTGTCATTTGATGATATGTTGTTTAGTTCAAGGTCGGAATCGGCCATAGCAGCATAAGTGTCCTCTTTTTTATACATCATCGGTAAAATCCTTTCGTTCAAGAATAGCCGCCATCATCATGCAACGATAAAGCACCTTCATATTGATTATTAATATGAAAGTGCTTATGAAGTTATAGGATTATTAAAGGATTATGCCCCTTCCTTCTGTATTTCTTCGTCGGTGAGTATTTTAACCTTGCCTTCATAGAATTCCTGGATTGCTACTGATAGGGGTTTATGCTGGCTCTTTGAGTCTACCAACGGCTCGGCTCCGTTAATGAGCTGTCTTGCGCGTTTTGCTGTCGCTATAACCAACGAATATCTGCTGGTTATTTCAGGATGCTCATCCAACTCCTTTTCATTGTTTACATTCTTCATTAAGTCTGAATATGACGGATGCAGCATTTCATATCTCCTTCTTTCCAATATGATTTATAGTATACACTGCAGTAAAAGCTACTGCGCGTGCCTGTTATTATTGCCCGTATTCATTCCGTTATTATCGTCATAGTACTGGTTAACCCTGCTTGTAATCGTATCCGGAAGCAGGGACGACAATATCAGATGCCCGCTGTCGGTTACTATTACGGATTTGGTCTTTCGGCCGCAGGTCGCATCAATAGCCATCCCGTTATCCTTGGCCGTCTGCACCATACGCTTGACCGGAGCGGCATCCGGACTGACAATACCTATTATTTTGCTGGAGTTAACAACATTGCCAAAACCGATATTAATCAATCTGTTCAAAGTCGTTCCCCTTTTCGTATACGCTTATTCAATATTCTGAATCTGTTCCCTGACCTTTTCAATCTCGGTCTTTAGGTCGATGGCCTTGTTTGTAATTTCAATATCGCTTACCTTGGACAAAATGGTATTGGCCTCCCTGTTCATTTCCTGCGCGATAAAATCAAGCTTTCGGCCAACATTTTCACTTTCGTCCAAAGTACTTATCATATTTTCTATATGGCTTTTTAGGCGGACGGTTTCTTCATCCACACATATTTTATCCGCATATACAATAACTTCGGTAACAAGAATGCTCTCATCAACATTGGTATCCTGAAGAAGCTCGTTTACCTTGGCCAACAGCTTGTTTCTGTACTCGGTAACAATCTGCGGCGACCTTTCTTCTATAAAATCAACCACTGATGACATTTTTGCAAGCTTTTCCTTAATGTCCTTCTTCAGGCGTTCGCCTTCAATAATCCTGGTTTCCACAAAGGCTTCCGCAGCGGCTTTAACGGCCTTCTCGACAAGCTCCCAAAGCTTTTCCTCGTCAATTGTCTGCTCCTCCAGGGTAAATACCTCCGGAAATCTTGCAAGGGTCGTTGTCCTTATGTCATTCTCTATGCCGAATTCCTCGCTCATGCTTTTTAAGTATTCATAGTATTCTCCCGCGAGGCTGCGGTTGTACTTCACACATACGGTATTTTCTGTATAGTCCTCATAAGTTATGAAAACATCAACCTTGCCCCTGCTAATATAATTCTTCAGCAAATTCCTGATGCTTACCTCATAAAGGCTAAGCTTTTTCGGAAGCTTGATTGAAATATCACAATACCTGTGATTAACAGACTTCATTTCAACCGTAATTTTACGTTCTTCATTGCTTATCTCGCTTCTTCCGAAGCCTGTCATGCTCTTAATCATTATTCACACGCTTTCATTATTCTAATACTATCTAAAAAAAATTTTCAATTAATTATAAGCTAATATATATTATAAGTCAAGCTGCGAAGGAGACCGGACTGCGGCTGCTCCTGTCCTGATGGCGGCATCCGCGACCGCCCGTGCCACCTCGGCAGCCACCTTCTTGTCCAAGGCGCTTGGAATTATATAATCTTCTCTTAATTCCCCGTCCTTTATCAATCCGGCTATTGCATACGCGGCAGCCAGCTTCATTTCCTCGTTGATTTCCCTGGCCCTTACATCCAGTGCTCCCCTGAATATGCCGGGAAATGCAAGAACATTATTAATCTGGTTCGGAAAATCCGATCTTCCGGTTCCAATCACCCTGGCGCCGCTGGCTTTCGCAGCCTCAGGCATGATCTCTGGTACGGGATTTGCCATGGCAAATACAATGGCGTTTTCGTTCATGCTTTCCACCATTTCGGTGGTTACAACGTCCGGAGAGGAAACACCGATGAATATGTCGGCGCCGGCCATGGCATCTTTAAGCAGTCCCTTTTTATTGGTTTTATTCGTTGTAATGGCCATTTCCTTCCTTACCGGATCCAACTGATTGTCTTCCTTATCAAGAATTCCTCTCCTGTTGCACAGAATTATATCTTTGATTCCGGCTTTAAGAAGCAGTTTGGCTATGGCTATACCCGCAGCTCCCGGACCGTTAATAACGGCCGTAACATCCTCAAGCTTTTTGCCTGTCAGCTTGAGGGCATTAATTATACCGGCCAGGACCACAACCGCAGTACCATGCTGGTCGTCGTGAAACACCGGAATATCCAGTTGGCTTTTTAGCTTTTCCTCGATTTCAAAGCACCTTGGAGCAGAAATATCCTCAAGGTTTATTCCTCCTAGGGCAGGTGAAATTAGCTTAACGGTATTTACTATGGTATCGACGTCCTGTGAGTCGATACAGACCGGAATCGCATCCACATCCGCGAATTCCTTGAACAGTATTGCCTTGCCTTCCATAACCGGAAGCGCCGCCTTGGGACCGATATTGCCCAAGCCAAGCACTGCGGAACCGTCTGTCACCACAGCAATCAAATTGCCTTTGGAAGTATATCTGTATACATCATCCTCATTTTTGGCAATCATCCTGCACGGCTCGGCAACACCAGGAGTATAGGCTATGCTCAGGTCTTCCCTGGTGTTTACGCTTACCTTTGATTTTACTTCAATCTTGCCCCTGTACTTCTCATGAAGCTTTAAACTCTCCTCGTAATAGTTCACAAGTATCCTCCCTTTTTTCAGTGTAAATCAATCCGTGCTACTTCTCATATAAAAAGAATTTCTGCAGTCTTTTCAATACAAGCCCCGCAAGCAAGCCGATTAGTGTTCCGCTCACCAGTCCTGAAACCATCAAAAACGGCAGGTAATATATGATGCTTGTATTATTGACATACAGGATAGCCACAATAATCTGTCCGATGTTATGGGATATTCCTCCGATTATGCTGACTCCCACCATGCTGAAAAGCTTAAGCTTCTTAAAGACTGCCATCATAAGCCAGCTTAATAATCCTCCCGCCAGGCTGAATATCATCGTTGACGGGTCGCGGAACGTAAATCCCACCAGCAGGATACGGACAATGGACAATACGAACGCTTCCTTTACGCCCATACCATACATGGCGACTACGACCACAAGGTTTGCCAGTCCAAGCTTTACTCCCGGAACGGGAAAAGGAATTGGAATCAGGCTTTCTATATAACTGAATATAAACGCAAGCGCTATAAACAAACCGTATAAGGCAATTCTTTTAGGTTTCATTTTTACTCCTTAAGTTTTATAACTTGTTATTCCGCCACGGCATCCAATTCGCCTTCCTCGCCGCCGGATATACGGACATACACCTTGTTTGGCAGGCATGTAATGGACTCGTAATTATAGCGGATCCACCCCTGCTTTACACACAGCTTGTCAGGACAACTCGCCTCGGTCATCCTTACATATCCGTCTTTAATTTCTATTACATTGCGTTCCCCGTTTTCCTGCCGAATTTCATATGTAGTGTTTTCATTCAGGTCGAATTCCTTGTACACCTCTTTATCCACCACAACAAGCACGCGGCTTCCTTCCGACCGGAACGCAAAAACCAAAAGAAAGCTGCACGCAATTATGAATATAATGCCGCATATTAAGAAAATATCATTCTTCTTCATACTTCATACCTTATAATAATAAGGAGCAGTGTCCGGATTAATGATTTGCACACCTGCTCCGAATTATGATCTTGATAGTGATTCATATGCTTCTGCCGATAATCCGGCTAAAACATTGAAAGGATCATATAAATAAACCCCATTGAAACCAAATCCACCGGCAGATTTTTTATTCCCTTGCCCAATTTCGAAAAAATCAGGTATCTCTTAACGGAATAGAACAATACCAAGGCTATTGCCGCCGTTATTGCCACACTGGCGGCTTCACCGATGCTGTCTATGATGAAAGGCTGAATCTCCAGCACAACAGGAAAGACTACAAGGAAGCCATCCACCGCACCCGTGTTTGTGCCGCTCCTGAATATTCCGTTAAGCACGGCAAGCCCAATACCCGCCAGTATAAACCCCATAATTACATTTGAAAAGCTGCCGGACCTAAGGCTGAATTCCGCAATTTTATATCCGAATACGGCACCGCCGGCCATGAATTCCCTTATAATCGATATGACAAGCAGTACGGCGTACGCTCCGGCGCCCTCAAGCAAAAGCCTGTTGTAATCCCGTTCACCATCCATGTCAATAATATGTTTGGCTATCAGGATGCCTAAGAATATATGGAAAATGGCGTCCGATTGCTGTATCTCAAATCCCAGCACCGCCAGCAGTACGACCTGGAATAATGAATATGTGACGGCCGTCATCAGGATTATACTGCAGGAAACCCTGCTCCACCTTGGAATCATATCCCCGAATATATGGTCCAGCACAAGTCCCAAAGTGGCAATCAGCAATATAAGAATACCTGTTACCAGGGCATTTCTCATATTCTGTGAAAATACCACCATTGCCAGTGCAAATGCTTCTATAGGGTATTTAGCCTTCATAGACCCTTTCCTTTCCGAATGCTATTTATTCGCTGCATAATTGCTGATGAAATTATATGCGTTGCTGACAAGCTTTCTGATTGCTTCCGTAGTCATGGTAGCGCCTGAAATGGCATCGATCTCGCTGCCGTTTTCCGCTGACATTCCCTTAAACTGCGCAAGATAGCTTTCTTCCTCCATTTTTGCTCCATATCCTTCAGTCTCACCATGGCTGACAATCTTAACTTCCCGGATGGTCTTTGCGTCAGGTTCAAATATAATCTCCCATGTGACAGGATTGGTAGGAGGCGCAAAGCCCTTTGCCTTGGCAACAACAGAGTATGCGGTGACATTGCCGCTGTCATCGGTTATCTCTCTGGCTGATATTATTCCTTCTGCTCCCTGTACATCTATCGCTCCCGGAAGCTCTTCCTCAACCTTGCCGCCGTTATCGGCGCCGCCATTTTCATCCTTTACCAGTATTCTGCTTCCGTAAATTACACCAAACGCAACAATTGTTACAACCGCTAATGCAATTATTCCTCTTAATCTGCTATCCTTCATGACCAATTCCTCTTTTCTTTATTTATTAAAATTAAATCTAAATCTTGCTTTTTTGCTTTTTCAGCCCTACACCGTATATGTGAGGTCTGATTACCGTTTCAACAAGTCCCGACAGGCAATTTGCCGTCAGAATTCCATAGCTCACGCCTTCGGGCAGCATTCCCCACAGCCTTATGCCCGCCGTTACCAGGCCGGCTATGATTGACAGTACAACCTTGACCCTGGGAGCCACCGATGCATAGTCGGTCATCATAAAGCATGCGCCCAGTATCAGTCCTCCAGAAAGCAGGTTTGTAAGTATGTCGCCTTTAAACAGCCCATCCCGGGCAAAAACGAATGTCATTGCAAGTACCGTTATAATGTATGCTCCGGTTGCAGCCAGGTTGACAACCTTTCTGTAGCACAGGTAAGCAAACCCAATCAGTAAAAGCAGCGCGCTCGTCTCACCCAGGCAGCCCGGTATGTTGCCGATAAACATATCCCACTTTGAAAATCTGCTTAAATCCGAGCCGGACTTATACAGTCCCAGAACTGTTGCAGAGCTTACAGCATCAACACCGGAATGATATGTCGTAACATAGCTTGATACCGAAGCAGGCCACAGGAACATTAAAAGCGCTCTTCCCATCAGCGCGGGATTTGCAAAGTTGCTTCCTATTCCGCCGAAGAACTGCTTTACCACAATAATCGCAAACACCGATGCAATCATGACAGCCCATATGGGAGTGGTGGCCGGTACATTAAACGCAATAAGCATGCCGGTTACAACGGCACTCCAGTCTCCCACCGTCAACGGCTCTTTTCTAAGCCTCTGCCAGATGTACTCCGATAAAACACAGGTTGCCACACTGCTTGCAGTAAGTATCAGGGCGTTGATACCAAAGAAATATATCGCGCCAAGCAAAGCAGGTATCATCGCGATGACAACATCCTGCATAATAACCTTTGTAGATCTGTCATCCACTATATGCGGACTGACCTCATGTAATTCCTTACCAGTTTTAAGCTTCATCCGCTTCCTCCAATCGTACTTAAGCCTTATGCCTGAGTATCTCCGTCTTGGCTTCCGTTATCCTGTATGCCAGCTCCCTTTTTGCCGGGCATACATATGAACAGCAGCCGCAGCTGATACATTCCGTTGCGTAAAGCCTTCTGCACAAGTCAATATCGTCTTCAATCGCGGCAAAATCAATTTTAAACGGAGCCAGCCCCGCTGGGCATACTCTTTCGCATTCACCGCATCGGATACAAGGCGTCTCCACCTTCGATGTATCCTCGAGAACCACTATCGCCGAGGTGGTTTTTGCCACGCTTCCCATTAGTTCTTCATGCGTACCGCCTATCTGCAGGCAATGGCCTGTCATCGGGCCTCCTTCAATTACCCTGCAGTTTTCTGCAGTAAATCCGCCTGAAAGATTGATTAACTCGGTAAACCTCGTGCCTATGGGCACCAGGTAGTTGCCGGGTTCCCTTACCTTGCCTGTAACGGTAACAACCCTGGATGTCAGGGGATTGCCCCCGATAACCATATCGGCAACGGCTTTTGCCGTACCAACATTATTAATAATGACACCTATGCTTGCCGGCAGCTTCCCGGCCGGAACCTCCATATGAAGCACCGCTTCAACCAGCTGCCGTTCTCCGCCCAGTGGATACTTTGTAGGAAGAATTTTTATTTCCACCGGCAGCTCCGTATTGGAAATAATATCTTGCAAATGTCCGGCCGCGTCTTTCTTGTTATCCTCAAAACAAATAATAGCCTTATCGGCACCTGATGCTTTGACCAACAGCAGTACCCCGTTAATAACGGCATACCCATGCTCCATAACAAGCATATGGTCACAGGTCAGATATGGCTCGCATTCTGCAGCATTAACAAGAATATATTTGATTTTTTCCTTTGTCTCATACTTGATATGCGCAGGAAATCCCGCGCCACCAAGACCGATTATGCCGCCTTCCTTCATATTGGCTATAATATCTTCCCTGGCATAACCGGACAGGTCGATAATCTTTTCCTCGTATTCGCATACGGAGTCTTTTTTTTCATTGCCTGTGCCGTCAGCCTGTATAACCACCGTTTTTACTTCCCTGCCGTAAGCATCCTGATCTATTCTGATTTCGGTAACCGTTCCGCTGATACCTGCATGAATGTTTGCTCCGCTGAAGGATACGGGTTTCCCGATCAGATCGCCTTTTGCAACCTTGTCTCCCACATTTACAACGGCATCACAAAAGCCGCCGGGGGACTGTTTCATGGAAACCTCAACAACCTGTGGGGTATATACCCGAATAGGCTTTTGATTGCTCAGCCTTTTATCGGTACCGTCGGACGGATGTATACCACCATGAAAATAATGTCTCAAAACTGGCCCTCCTGCTATAAGTTTACAATTACATATACCTAAATAATCATAATATGTCAATCTTCATATGTCAAGTAACACCACACTTAACAGTATCATTTATATCCATATTCGAATAACGCGTATCTTCCGAATTCATCAAATTTTTACATAATATCACCAAAAACGTTAACATCCCGCTCCTGTCGCGAATATGATGGTATATAGCAATATGAAAGGAGCCAGGGCATGCATGTTATATTATCTGCAGTTATTAATGTTTATATTATAAACGCTTCATTTCTGTGGAGCTTATATATAGATCACAAGGCTCTTGTAATAACAGGTCTGCTTCTTTTGTTTTTGTTAACCGCCATATGTATAAGAGTTCGGATTAAAAAGAAAAGAAAAAAAGAAAAGCTTAAAAAACCCATCCCACCGGTTTCCGACATTCTCGGAAACAAGCAGGAGCTTATAGATGCATTGAACAGGGATCTTAAACCCTTTGGCTTTGCATACGACCACATTCAGGATATCTTCTATTCACTTATGGACTGCTGGCAGAGAAGCTTCGGGTATTTCAGGCTTTATGACGAGGCTTGCGCCGCTTTCAGCATGATAATCGACTGTGAACCGATATATTTCAATTACAACGGCAAAAGGTGGATGATCGAATTCTGGAAGGGACAGTACGGAATGACAACCGGCGGAGAAGTCGGTATTTACTATACATCGGGGCCCGACCTGAACATCCCCGGCTTGTTCAACGGCACCTTCTACTTCTGTGTAAAAGACGAGGACCGTATAAACATGTCCTTTATCTTTAAAAAGAACGGCAAAATCCTGTTTACAAGAAGCGATTACCATTGGTGGATTACAGGCTTTAGGCTGGGTGAGTTTTCATATCCTTCCGAGCTTGAGATGGATATCGTCCTGGATCTTAATGACAAGCAGATGGTCGATGCTTTTGTAAACGGCCTGCGGGAGGCGGGTTACACGGAAAGCGAATATGCCGTACGGGGAAGACGGGTTTACGTCCATTTCGACAAGCCGCATACGAAGCAGCCCATTACACGCAATCCCGTATCAATTTATATGATGCAGCGCAACAATCAGACCTGGTGCGACGCTTATAATTCCCTTACACAGGCATACGGCAATACGGCCGAAAAGCTCGCAATGATTAAGGCGGAATACCCGAGCCTGTACAATAGGATATTGAACATGGGCAAACCTTACTCTGTTTTTGAAATATTCCACGAAATAAAGGGTTTTCTTAATTTGAGCAAAACGGATACGGGGGAATGATATCATGAGCATAAACTCCCGTTTATCCCAGGTGTTTTCCTCGTCCATAAGGATTCCCTTCGACGATTACTCAAGATTCATTATTATGAGCGACTGCCACAGGGGTGATGCAAGTTATTCCGATAATTTTTCAAATAACCAGAATATCTTTTTTGCCGCCCTGCTGTATTATTTTGAAAGGGGCTTTACCTATATCGAGTTGGGTGACGGTGACGAGCTGTGGGAAAACAGGGACATCAATTCCATAATAAGCAGCCACAGCGACGCATTTTGGCTCATGTCGCAGTTTTACAAGGAAGGCAGGTTCTACATGCTGTACGGCAACCATGATATTGTCAAAAAGGACCCGAAGTATTCCAGGACAAATTGCCACTCTTTCTTCTGTGACAGCATCAACTCTTATCTTCCGCTGTTTCCAGGCATAGTCATACACGAGGGCCTGATCCTGGACTATACCCCCATACCGTACCAGATATTCCTTACCCACGGCCACCAGGCCGACATACTTAACGATACCTTCTGGCGCCTGTCAAGATTCCTGGTGCGCTACCTGTGGAGGCCTCTTGAACTGATCGGCATCCGGGACCCGACCAGCGCGGCTAAAAATAATGATAGGAAGAGCAAGGTTGAAAGAAGGCTGGCCGATTGGTCGGTGAAAAACAACAAGATGATCATTACAGGCCATACCCACAGGCCTCTGTTTCCCCAGCCGGGTGAAAACCTGTATTTCAATGACGGCAGCTGCGTCCATCCCAGGTGTATAACCGGCATCGAAATTGTAAACGGAAGCCTGGCATTAATCAAATGGGCGGTAATGACAAGGCCTGACAGGACCCTTTTTGTTGGCAGGGAGGTTCTTGAAGGCCCGGTACGGATAGAGGATTATATAGCAGCCGGTTGGCTTCATGACCGAACCCGGCCATTTGAACAGGCAAACCGATAAATCCCTTCTATTCCTCAAGGGAAATAACATCCGTGGGACAGCCGTCTCTTGCCTCACGGGCTCTTTCCATGCAATCCTTTGGAATATCTCCTTCTATCGGCTGGGATAAGCCCTCCTCATTAAAGCTGAACACTTCGGGGCAAACATCCACGCAAAGGCCGCAGCTTATGCAGCCTTCCTGGTCAACATACGCTTTCATACGCATCTCCTTTCGGGATCCGGAATATTTATCAAAATTATTATGGTTTATTTCAGGCAAATTATTCTCCGGTTATACAAATTGCACGGCATTAATATTTTTCATAAAACTGTCAACCATATTAATACGGTAAAATCTGATTTGAATGAGGTTGACAGGTATGGAACTTGGCAAGGTTTTTGTTTCATCTTTGGTATCCCTTAGTGCGCTCTTTATACTGACAAAGCTGATGGGCAACAGGGAAATGGCGCAGCTTAGCATGTTCGATTATATCAGCAGTATCGCAATAGGCTCCATCGCCGGGGAAATGGCGGCAATGTCCACGGATAACCTTATTGAGCCCCTGCTGTCAATGACCATCCTTTCTTTATTTACCATGAGTATAAATTACCTGACCTGCAAATCAATCATCCTGAGACGTTTTTTCCAGGGCCAGCCGCTCCTTCTTTATCAACAGGGACAGATATTCGAAAAGAACCTCCTTTATGCAAAGCTTGACATAGGTGAGCTGCTGGCGGAATGCCGGGTAAAAGGTTACTACAACCTTGAAGACATCCACACCATCATCCTGGAAAGCAACGGCAAAATAAGCGTGCTTCCCATGTCAGCCACAAGGCCGGTTACGCCGGAAGACATCAACATTTCACCCATTCAGGCAACTCCCTTAGCAAACATAATAATCGACGGCAAAATAATGAAAGGCAATCTTAAATTCTTCGGAAAGGATGAAGAATGGCTCAAAAATAAGCTTAAACAAAAGAAAGCCTCGGACATCCGTGAAGTTATTCTGGCCACATATGACCCGGCCAAGGACGATATTAACGTATATTTTAAGTATCATAAAAAATACAAAGTTGACATTTTCGAATAAAGGGAATGAACGGCATGATAAACTCATACAATATTGCGAGTTGTAAATTGGGGTATTCCGTTTATGCTGTCGAAGCTTAAGGCAAAGCATGTCCATGTCGTTATATGCGAGTTTATCATATTGCTTATATTGTCAACGGTTCTGATCAGCAGGGGCATGGCCCGGGAATCGGCCATGTACACGCAGTTGCAGGATCCGGATAAAAAGATAATCAAATGGGTGGACTTTGATGTCAGCTGCGAAGCTCTTGACCGGGCATACAGGTATGACGTGGAAACCAAGGACAGCGAGGTGCACCTTAACTGGATAGAGCTTCTTGCCTATCTTGGGGCCAAGTACGGGGGTGATTTTTCAAAATACAGGCAAAAGCATATGACCGAGCTTGCCGACAAGCTGACAGGCGGCAAGGCAACCATGGAAGAACTCACAAGGAATATGAAATACTACGAATACTATCTTGAAGCCTATACCGCCGTTTTGGGCGGGATGGTCGGCGAATATCAGATCGAGGTAAAGGACGATACCGCACCTGGCGGCAAGCGATGGGAGGAAAAATACGGGCTGAAGGCATTCCTTCCAATAGCAAAAAACTATCCCTTCAGTCATTCCGACGACTTCGGCGTGTCAAGAAGCTATGGCTTTAAAAGGAAACACCTCGGGCACGACATGATGGGCCAGGTAGGGACGCCGATCATAGCCGTAGAATCCGGCTATGTGGAGGCTCTTGGCTGGAACCAGTACGGCGGCTGGAGAATTGGCATCCGAAGCTTTGACAAGAAAAGATATTACTACTACGCGCATTTAAGGCAGAATTTTCCGTTCAACAAATCCCTGGAAGTGGGCAGTGTCGTTCAAGCCGGTGACGTAATCGGCTATCTTGGAAGAACAGGCTACAGCAGTAAAGAAAATGTCAACAACATCCGCACGCCCCATCTTCATTTCGGCATGCAGCTGATTTTCGATGAATCACAAAAAGAAAGCATGAATGAGATATGGATTGACTGCTACGAGTTGATAAAGTTTCTATACAGGAACCGATGCGAAACGGTCAGGGATCCTGAAACCAAGGAACATCACAGGGCATACCAGATGATCGATCCTGTGGCCCAGGAGTATATAAATCACCAGATTTATGATTATGACGATGAGAATATTGGGATACATATATACGAATAAGCTCAGTACGGTTTTCTGATATTCTTGCGTTTAAACAGGCATATGAAGCCAAAAAACATGGGCAGGAAGTATTGAAACACCATGTTTAAATTAACAATAACATTTCTGTACAGAAAATCGTGCTCAAACTGTGTTGAGCTTGTAAAAAACGATAAATAGTAAACAACCACAGCCAGCGGTACGAATAAAAACCTCTCCTGGCTTAACGCAAACAGCCACCGAATCAGCCTTGACAGGACCAGAAACATAACGCATATGGCCGCATAGTCCGACAGCATGCATATCAGTGTTACTATCACCTCAAACCTTTCAAATATGTTGAAAAATGATATGCTTTTCACCGTTATATAAAACGGGAACGGAAGCTTTGCCGCAAGACTCGCGCCGGTAATTCCGAATGTGAGAATCGTTACAATAAGGCTTAAAATAATAAAAGAAGCGGCACCCGTCCATAGTTTTTTCACCTGCCTTCCGGACAGGTAAATCTCCAGCCTGTCGGCAAAAAACAATGCCGTTATTATATTCCCTCCTGCTGCCAGGACATGCCTTGATGCCGTGATTGTATCTGCCAGGTTTAATACCGTTACAGGAAGCAGGTAATCGGTTCTTACCTTTGCAAGGGCACAAACACAAAATATGGCTATAACTAAAAAAACCGGGCCAAGCGATAACTCGGAGAACCGAAAGACGGCCTTCCCTCCCTTGTAAAGGGCATAGAATACCAATATCAGCATCACCTGCATGAAAAGCCCGTTCCCAGTCTTTGGCATAAGCGTAAACTGCAGGGTCAGGGCATATATGTTCAGTTTTGCCGAAAGCAGTAATAATGTCCATAGCATATAAAGGAATATGACAAGCTTGGCAAGCACCCTTCCCCCAAGCTGGACCATAACCTCATACAGGTTGAGCCCCGGAAATGACCTTATCAGCAATAAAATGGCATATACAAGCGGAATCAGCAATAAAACGGACCATACGGGGCTTAAATACCCGCTTTTTCCCGCATCCATGGCCAATGCCGAGGGAATCTGCCTGAGCACCGGTGATATGGATATGAACAGATATGTGTAAACAACCTGTCTGACTGTAAGCTGATTGTTCATAAAACCTCCGGTTTATTTGAAATATTTCTCAATGGCATAAGCGATGCTTGGGATATAAGGCCTTATCATGTCGACAATGCCAAGCGCTATGCCTATGGCGGAAAGCATTACAAAAACGGCCATATTCCTTTTCTTGCTGAATAACGTTTCCTTATTCCTGATAAATGACGCAATTAACAATACCGCAAAAACAATCATCATTCAGTTTACCTCCTGTTTCCCAGAATAAAGGATTTTGCTATCCTGGACCTGACATGTAATTCATATTGTATGTCCGGAACCATATCCTTCCATTCATCCCTAATTCCGCTCCATTCCTTCGCATACCTGTTCCTGATAATCCTGCCGATATTGAGAATATCCCTTCCCGTGTCCTTGGAATAATCAACAGCCTTTTTCAAAATATCCTCAATGTATGCATTCTGCAATCGGGTAAGGGTGTTTTGCTCTTCAACTCGGAATATGTCTTCATCCGTGTTGACTTCCCTTACCATCGATTCAAAATCCACATGAATATCCACCCAGACCAGGCCTTCCTCAAGCTCAGTCTTCATTCTGCTTTTTAATGACGATACTGACAATGAAACGCCCTTTTTTAGATAAATGGGATATGTCCGCATAATGTTTTTTATAATATTTATCCCTGCCGAAGTATCAATATCCAGATAATCGGCCAAAGACAGTCCGTCGAAAACCGCATATCCTCCAATATTGAACGAATCCTCCCCTGTCTTTAAGTACGGGATTAATAAACCGGACAAATCATCCTCCATTTCATTTAGTATGTTTACCAGGGTATTATCAATCCTTGTAACAAGCTCATGGAGCTTCTGCTCCACGGCTTCAAGATCCTCATGAATCATCTTTCCGTTCTTCATACCCTCCGATATAAAATATGACGCATTTACTCCCTGTGTAATAAAAACAAGGGATTCCATCTTGACGGTTTCATCCCTGGACAGGAAATCCAGGCACGTTTCAATACCTTCCGCGGCGGCTGTTTCACCGATCAGGAAATACCCCGTATTGGCTATGGAAACTGTTTTTTTATTCTTAAGCTTAAGGTCCTGAAAGGCCTCAAATGGCGTTGCTCCCTTCCCCTCTGAAACATCTTCGCTGCCTGACGGGTTTTTTTCAGGATCGGCCCCCTGTCCGGAGCTGAATACCGCTGTCAGTACATACATGCCGTCCGAATAGTCAATACCCATTATATGAATAAGGTTGATTTCATCCAGTTCCCGCCTGTTCATATCGTTGCTGCAGGCACACAATGACAGCTGGAGAAGACATAATGTAGCAATAAAAAGCCTTTTCACCTGTCAGCCCTCCCCGTCCCCTGCTTGATACTGTTTTGTCCGGCCACATCCTCCGGGCGCTTTATGAAATACTTCACCGGGAACCTGAATACCGTATCCTTTATGTTTCTCTCCTCCACATCCACAAACGGCGACATGTATGCAGTACCATAATTATCAAGGCTGCATAAATGGGTAACCAAAAGTATCAGTCCCGCAGCCAGCCCGAAGAATCCGGCAAATGACGCAAGCAGGGCCATAACAAACCTTGTAAGCCTTATACCGCTGCTTAGATCCTGGTTGGGCATGATAAAACCCGATATTCCTGCTAAAGCCACAATCACTACAACCGCAGGCGAGATGAGGTTGGCCGCAACCGCCGACTGGCCTACAACCAAACCGCCGAGAATCGACATGGCGGTGCCCACCGCTTGGGGAAGCCTTAGCCCCGCTTCAATCAATATCTCAAATGATATCAGAAGGCCCAGCACCTCCACCGCGGACGAAAATGGAACATTCTGCTTGGCGGCCTGCGTCGACAACGCCAGTTGTACGGGAAGCATCTGGTTCTGGTATGTCGTTGCCGCAATATAGAATGCCGGTAGGAAAAGAGTCAGAATCATTGAAATATACCTGATTACCCTCAGGGACGACCCGACTAAAAAATGATTTGCGTAATCATCCGGAGATTGCATAAGCATCGGAAGCTGGCATGGAAGGATGTAGACGAACGGTATTCCGTCCACCACCAGCGCAATCCTTCCGTCCGACAGGTTTGCCGACACCCTGTCCGGCCTCTGCGTGTACATTATCTGCGGAAATATGCTGAGTTTGTTCTCAACCAGGTATTCCTCGATAAAGGCAGGCGTGGACACATTGTCTATATCAATGCTCTTAATAATACTGCGAATCTTGTTTACGGTATTGGCATTCGCGATATTGCTTAAATACACCAGGGCGATATCCGTCTTTGAAAGCCGTCCGGCATAAAGCTGCTCAATTACCAGGTACTCCGACCGGAGTCTCCTTCGGATTAGGGCGGTGTTCATTCTAAGAACCTCTATAAAGGATTCCTTGGAACCCTTCATTACGTTTTCTTCCGTGGGTTCCTGGATAGACCTCTTCTCAAACTTTCTTAAGTCATATACGACCGCCTTTTTCTCGGCATCAAAAATTAAAGCCGCCATGCCGCTCAGGACGTTTTTCAGAAGCTTTTGATAATCCAAAACCTCCGTCGTAAATGCGTCATAAGCCCCGCCCTCCAACAAATAGTCAATTGTCTCACGCTCGGTCCTGCAGTCTGCCAGGTACGAGTCGAACTTGATTGATTTAAGCACCGCCTCGTCAAACAATTCCTGGTTCACAAGCCCGTCCACACAGAAAAGATGGGCGGTTATGTTGTTCTGGTTTATCTTAATTGGCCTTATGGTTATATCGCTGCTCTTTTCAAACAGCTTTTTTATCCACGCTGAATTAATAGTGTTTTCCATACCAACACTCCATGTACTGTTAACCTTTTTCTTCAATACTTCCTTTTCATTGCTCTTAATCCGCGAAAAGACTTCATACCGGCTTCTTATTGTGTTTTAATGTTCACTGTATTCTTTTCAAATACTTCCGTATATTTGATACTATCTATATTTTCCTTCCTGTTACGATAATATGCAGGACCGTGCGGCATAAAAAGAAGGCCCATTTGGGCCCTCTTTTCTGAGAATATATTTTTATTTATCATTTCGCTTGTCTTTAGTGTTTTAATAGCTTATGTGTTTTGTTTTTGTTTGCTTATGTGTCCTGATTTTTCATCCCAAGCTTCAGCTCTTCTCAGTTAAAATAATCTTCAACCAAATCCTTGATATGTACCGGGAATACCTTTCCCTTTGCCACCTGATGCAGGAAAATCTCTGCTTCCGTTTCGTCATCCGTAATGTTCTCGGCAAGACAGTAATCGTTCGGATTTTCTTCCCTGCCGCTTTCTTTGATGCATTCCAGGCTGTAGAGCGCATTTCTGAATATCAGGTTATAAGTTATCTTGATATCCCTTTCCCTTACCGAAGAAGTCTTGGTGCTTATAGAACGCATGATATGCAATGAGGCCACCCCTTTGGTATATTATTTAACATCCTAATTATATCAGCAAATGCGACAGAAAGAAGCATGTAATTTAATGAATCGGAACCATATTGAGCCAGTTCAGGAATAACTATAGCCTGCTTCCAAAATCAACCCAGTCCTTGGCCTGGACGACCTCGTCATCGGAAGGGGGTTCTCCGAACAGATCCACCTTGTAATAACCCTCAAAATTCTGCCATGCGGCTGCGCCTTCCCTGTTTGTAGGATGTATTTTGCCGAGTTTATCATAATCCATTTCTTTCCTGCCTTGCTTTTTGCCTTTATCTTGCTTCATATAGAAGACCTCCTTTTCATCCGAATCGCTATACATTAGTCAAAACACTTTCCCATTCCTTTAATGATGCCTGTTATTACGCCATTTATTCTCCTGTTATTATGCCCGCTATGGTTCCGGACACAAGGCAATTATTAAATTGCGTCATAATATTATTTTCTCCTTATATGATTTATCTATTATCAAAATTTTAATTTGATAAAGTTTTAATAACCGTGACAAAATGTGCCATAATGTTATCCGTTATCCGTCAGGTAATTTTTGCCATTTAATGCACATAAATTAAATACCCATATAATAACCCATAGAAAAACCGCCCCATAATCCATACGGCATTCGAATATGCCCTGGAATTATGAGGCGGACTTTATGGCTATTTTTCATTAGTTGCTGATATACAATACTCCCAGGGTGTTTGGCCCGCAGTGGCTTGATATGACACCGCCTGCCCGGGTAACAAGAATTTCCTTGAATACATTCAAGCCCGCAAGAAATTGCCTGATTGATTCGATAATATCACTGTCACAGCCCGAATGCGTGATAAATACCCGCTCGGGATCGGCATCAAGCAGCTGGTCCTTACGGTCCTCAACATATTTCATAAGAACCGATTTTATATTTCCCCTGTATTTCTTGCCAACATCCATCCTGCCGTCCTTTACGACTATCTCGGGCTTGAGACGGAGGGTGTTTGCCAGTATTGCTTTTACTCCGGAGCATCTTCCCCCGCGGTGGAGGTAAGTAAGCGTATCCACCACGAAGCTTGCCCTAACCTTGCCGTTAATCCTCTCGTTATCTTTAAGTATTTCCTCCGCTGGGGCACCTTTTTTCGCCATAGCCGCGGCACGAAGCACCTGAAGGCCTATTCCCGTCGACAGGTTTTTGGAATCCACGACAAAAAGCCTGTCATACCCGTGATTTTGCGCAACTAGCCTTATTACATTACAGGTGGCGGACATGGCTTCGGATATGCCGAAGAATATTATGTCCATGTTCTGTTCCATAAAAGGCTGAAGTATCGCGTATGCATCCCCTATAGTGGGTGCCGCTGTTTTCGGTGTCTGGCCCGTCTTGTCCGACCATTCGTATATCTCGTCAGGAGTGATTTCAACTAAATCCTTTTTTGTTGTCTCCCCCAGGGAAATCATGAGCGGGATTATGGTAACATCATAAGCCTCAAGCAATTCTTTTGACAAATCACAAGTACTGTCTGCAACAATTTTAACTATACTCATCCTATTGTCTCCTCATCCTATTTAAAGAATCATTTGTAACTTCATACCACGGCAAAATCATGACAATTCTTATAATAAGATAATAATAGTGCTAAAACATGGATTAGTCAACAATTACTCGGACAATAGTCTTTTTTCTCCCTCTATTTCCTTTAACGGCGCAATGTTCTGGGTGAACTCAAGGACTCCCACAAACTCTCCGTTCCTATCCCTTACGGCAAAATAACGAATAAGGACATACATGCCTTTCATCTTTATCCAGAAATCCTCGTGATCCTTTTTGCCGGATTTCAGTTCTTCCACGATCTTCTCAACGATATGAACGCTGGCCGGAGGATGGCAGTTCGTTACGGTTCTTCCGATAACAGCCTTTGTTCTTGGGAATATCCTTTCGGTACCCTGAGAGAAGTACTTTACAATACCGTCCTTATCTACAAATGTGATATCAACGGGCAGCGTATTAAGCATGGCTTCCAGTTCCCTCTGCGAAAGAACACCGGTTTCAAAGGCAATGTAACCGCCGCCGTTTTCCTGTGTGCCCCAGGCACGGTCGTCACCGGCAGGTTCCTTAGCTTCTGTTTCCGAATCTTTCGTGCTTTCCATTTTTGTTTTTTCCTCAACATTTACCCTGGCCGGTTTCCATTCCTTCTTCGGCTCATACAGGCAGTATCCAAGCTCGGAGCTTTCTCTTGCAATCTTCATCCATTCATCTTCGTTCAGCGTATCCATTGCCATGGGGAACAGAATGTTTTCCTCCTTGAAAATCATTTCGCTGACCCTGCCCATGGCGGCCTCGGCTTTTTCTACAAGTACTTCTGCCTTGCTTTCATCATCCCTGAGCATGGCAAGCACGTTCTTAATGTCCTCCCTGATTTCGTCATCAACGCCCCACATAACCTTCGGAGGCGCGGTGATTCCATATTTCTCAAGGAACGGGAAAAGAAGGTTTTCTTTTCTAAGATAATGCTTGTCCACTTCGTACAGCTTAGTGTATTCCTCCAGGAGTTTTTTGCGAAGCCCGGGGCTGTCAGTTTGCTTAAGTTCATTTAAAACAGGCTTGATGCTCTTTTCCATATGGCGCTCAAGTGCCCTGTTTTCCATCTTGAATGTATGGACAGGATGTCCCGGTATCTCGGCAGGATTGTCGGGCATATGAATCTCCTCAATTGAGCCCTTGAATACCGCGGCATGGACATCGCACAGCCTTTGAACCTCCGATACCGGCAGCCCTTCCCTGATAAGCTGGTTTTCCATCATTGAGATCTCGGCGGCCGAAACACCTTCAATAAGCTTTTCAAACCTCTCCTTGACCTCATCAACAGTTTTCCCATTATGAAGCTCCATTATAAGCTCCTTTAACACTTTTTGCCTGTATTCCCTGTTATTGATGTATTCGCTCATGTCTTTCCTCCTTTAATCATATTTATTTACGTTCTGTGCATACATAAGGAATTTGGGGTATTCTACAGCTGTCTAATAAGATAAGCCCTTACCGGCGCCGCTTCCGCTCCGGGTATGCTGATCGGAGCGGCATGAAGGAAATACTCCCCTTCTTCAATGTCCTTAAGCACAATCCCTTCAAGAATAACGATATCCGCATCAAATAATATCTTATGGGTCTCATGGCCCGGCTGGCTTCTTTCTATCCCCAAGGCGTCTATTCCTACGCCTTTTACCTTCCGTCTCGCGAGATAATCCGCCGCATCCATGCTTACATACACGAAGTCGTTTTCAAGTATGTTTTCATATGAATTCCTGGTCTTTAGAAGGATGAAATCCCCTTCCCCTATATCCAGGTTTACAAGGTCCTTTTCTGTTATTTTTTCCTTTACACCGGTCAGGTCAAATACCTTGCAGGCGGTTACCACCCTGGACAGCATCATTTCCTCCATGGTATAGCCGGAAGGGATCATGTGCTTTGGTGTATCAAGATGGGTCCCTGTGTGAAGGTTCATCTCCAGCCTGGTTTCATAAGCGGTACCGGTGGAAAAATCGCTGTCTATGGTAATGACCGGCTTTTTAAAGTCCTTGCCCTTGTAAACCGGCATTGCCTTTGTTATAGGCATTGAAATGTCATGTATTTGCATTTTATCCGTATTGATTATCATTTTGTAACCCTCCCCTTTATATGCTCCACCATTTCCTGCCGTCCCTGGCAAGAAGCTCAAAGGATCTGACAGGCCCCATGGAGCCCGCGTCATAATTCGGGAACTTCACGTTTCCCTGCTCCCTGTATTTAATAATCCTGTCCGCTATGGTCCATGACGCTTCCACCTCATCCCACCTGGAGAAGAGGGTTGAATCCCCTCTTAATATGTCATAAATCAGCCTTTCATATGCTTCAGGGGTATTTCCCTGGCTGGGATTCTCATAGCTGGTGTCCATCTTGGTGGGCACGATGCCGTGGTGGGAGGTAAAATCCTTGGTGTTGAACTGGAAGAACACGCCGACATTTGGCTGTATCCTTATTACCAGAAGATTCGGCTCCTGAATGTGTCCGTCGCTGAAATAAAGGATGTTCGGCAAATCCTTGAACTGTATCACAATCTCGGCACCGTATGTACCGAGCCTTTTTCCCGTCCTGATATAGAATGGCGTTCCCGCCCAACGGAAGTTGTTTATATGAAGCTTTAACGCGACGAAGGTCTCAGTATTCGAATCCTTCGGGATATTTGCTTCCTCCCTGTATCCCACGACGGGAACCCCGTCTATGAACCCCCTCCCGTATTGGCCAAATACTACATTTTCCCTAAGAAACTCGGGCGTAATATCTTCAATTGCCTCAAGCACCTTGAGCTTCTCGGTACGGATGGAATCGGTCTTTAGGTTAACAGGAGGCTCCATTGCCACAAGCGATAGTATCTGCATGATGTGGCTTTGTACCATGTCACGCATGGCGCCGGAGTTCTCATAATAATTTCCCCTGGTCCCGACACCGAGCTTCTCCGTAAGGGAAATCTGGATGTTGTCAATGAACTTGTTGTTCCATATGGATTCAAATATTGAGTTGGTGAACCGGAGAACCATTATGTTCTGAATCATTTCTTTTCCAAGATAATGGTCAATCCTGTATATGCTCTTTTCGTCAAATACCTCGAGCAGTTTCTGGTTAAGATGCCTTGCGGTCTTAAGGTCCTTTCCGAACGGCTTTTCAATCACCAGCCTGCTCCATGAGCCCTCCTGCCTTGCCATTCCCGCAATGTGCAGACCATGAACGATTGTCTCAAAATACTCGGGAGCAACAGCCATGTAATATATCCTGTTCCCCTTGGTATCTGCCTCTTTGTCCAGATTATCCAGGTAAGCCTTCAGCTTCGGATATCCTTCAAAATCCCTAAAATCGAACCTGTAGTATGATATCATGCCGCAAAGCTTCGACCATATATTTTCATCAACCTTGTTTCTTGAGTATCTATCAATGGATGCCCGTATTTCATTCCTATACTCGTCAACGGTCTTATCCCTTCTTCCTATTGACACCACCCTGAAGTGCTCAGGTACGATACCGTCCAGGAGCATGTTATAAAGGGCGGGCATCAGCTTTCTGTGGGTTAAATCTCCCGTTCCTCCGAATATCACAAGTATTGCAGACATATCAATCATATCCGGACCCCCTTTCTGTTTACATAATATATTTATGGCGACTAAATTACGTCATTTTACCAATTTGTATGGAACACTCCTTCCTTATCCTTGCGCATGTAGGTATGAGCCCCAAAATAATCCCTCTGGGCCTGAATCAAGTTCATCGGAAGCTCTGCGCTTCTGTAGCTGTCGTAGTAGGCCAGGGCACTCATGAACGCAGGTGTAGGAATGCCGTGGTAAATGGCGGTGGCGACAACGTCTCTCCAGTCCTCCTGGTAGGCGCTGACCGCATCCTTGAAGTAATCCGCCAAAAGTAGATTGACCAGGTCCTTCTTTCGGGCGTATGCTTCCATGATCTTATTGAGGAATTGCGCGCGGATAATACACCCGCCCCGGAAGATCCTTGCGATATCACCCAGATTAAGCCCCCATTCGTACTGCATGTCGGCAGCGCGCATAAGTCCGAAGCCCTGGGCATATGCACATATCTTGCTGGCATAAAGCGCCCTTCTTACGGATTCAATGAATTTATTAGCTTCCTCCTTTGAATATGAAGCCTTGGGGAGCTTGCCGGGTCCTGCAAGAGTCCTGCTTGCAGCCACCCTATCCTCCTTCATGGTTGAAATGTATCTTTCATAAACGGCTGCGGCAATGGTCGGGGCAGGCACTCCAAGCTCGAGGGAAATCTGTCCCGTCCACTTTCCCGTGCCTTTCTGTCCCGCCACATCCAAAATCATGTCAACCAGGTAATTGCCTGTTTCAATATCCTTCTTGGTGAAGATATCCGCGGTTATCTCAATCAGATAGCTGTTTAGCTCTCCCCTGTTCCACTCGGCAAATATCTCATGAAAATCCGAAGGTGAAAGCCCAAGAACCTGCTTTAGTATTGAATATGCTTCGGCAATAAGCTGCATGTCGGCATATTCTATGCCGTTGTGGACCATTTTGACAAAATGCCCGGCACCGTTTTTACCGATATATGTGCAGCACGGGTCGCCGTCAACCTTGGCCGACACATCCTTAAGAAGGTTCTCCATCATTTTATATGCCTCATGGCTTCCACCGGGCATGATTGCGGGGCCGAACCGCGCACCCTCCTCTCCGCCGGATATGCCGGTGCCAAGATAGAGAATATTGTGTTCTTCAAGCCGTTTGCTTCTTTCAATGGTATCAAGGTAATTGGAATTGCCACCGTCCATAAGCAAATCCCCCGGCTCAAGCAGCGGAAGAAGCTGCTCAATCATTTCATCCACAGCCTTTCCGGCTTTGACCATAAGAATGATTTTTCTTGGCTTTTCCAACGAATTAACGAACTCATCCAATGAATAAGTCCCAATTATGCTCTTATCCTTTGCTTCGTCCAAGAGGCTGTCCGTTTTTTCCCTTGAACGGTTATACACGGATACCGAATACCCGTGGTCCGCAATGTTTAATACCAGGTTCTTTCCCATCACCGCAAGCCCGATAAGACCAACATTTTGTTTTGCCATCCGATTACCTCCTTATTTACAAGAAACCTTGATGATGCATCAAGGTTTCGTTATTTAAAAACATATATGTTAATATGCTCTAGTCTATAATTTCGTATCCGTTCGCCGCGAGGGTTTCCTTTATTAAGTCCAGGCTGACCTTCTTAAAAGCCGCGCCCTTCTTTAAAGTCATAAACCTTCCCGCCGTATGCAGCATACCCGGCTTGATTATGTCCACAAATCCAAGATCGTGCAGAAGCTGCGGAAGTTCCTTATGCTCATTGCATAAATCATATACGCTTTTATTTAAATCAATAGCTTTTCCTGCCAAAATATATCCTCCAAATTCATGATATTATGAAACCGCGCAACATGCAATTACGATTTCCTGCCGATTCCTTATGTAAAATATAATTTATTACAATTATTATTACCGTGACATAAATCACAAATAAAGTATGGCAGGCTCAAAAAGCTGCGAAAGAAAAAACACCGGCAGGAAACACCGGTGTTGATGGCCTTTTACTCGTCGGATAAATTCATTGTATGAAATGGCGCAAGCTCAAGCCTTATGAAATACCCCCTGTCATGGTGACAGACGGGGCATTCCTTCGGTGCTTCCGTTCCCCAATGGACGTGCCCGCAGTTTAAGCACATCCAGCCGGTTTCAACTTCCGACTCGTAGAGCTTATCCTCCTCCATGAGCTTTGCGAACTTTCCGAAACGGTCTCCATGGATTTTTTCAATTTTTGAAATCATGTGGAATGATGCCGCAACCCTGTCAAAACCCTCTTCTTTCGCTATGTCTCCAAAGCTCTTGTATATAGGATCATATTCCTCATATTCGTTGTGCTGCGCACTGCGAAGAAGGTCCGTTATATCCTTTGATATATCAACCGGATATGACCCGTCCACATGTATATTCTCACCGGCAAGCTCTTTAAGGTGCCCGTAAAAGATCTCCGCGTGCTCCTTCTCCTGGTCGGCAGTGAACCTGAATATCGCTTCAATCACATGATGATGCTCCTTCCTTGCTTGGGACGCGGCAAATGTATACCTGTTTCTTGCCTGGCTCTCCCCGGCAAAGGCCCTCATAAGATTGTCCTTTGTCCGACTGTTTTTGAAATCAACTCCCACGGTAAATACCTCCTTGATAATAATCGTACATTATTTGCCAATATGCATAATACAAGTATTCCCGAAGGAATTAATCATATTCACAAAATAAAGACATGCCGTTGTTTACTTGGCATGCCATAATTCAATACATAAATTGATACATTTATTATCTATTCATTATAAATAGTCTTAAATAGACTTGAACATCATTTTTTAATGCAAATGAGACGAAATTCCCGCCAGCTCCTCAATCCTGCTCATTTCGGGAATCAGTATTTCCTTATTGCTTATGGACCGGATGATGCCCTCGTTCTCAAGCTGGCTAAGCTTTCTGCTTACAGTTTCCCTTGCCACGCCAAGATAATTCGCCATGCCTTCCCTACTTATCGGAAGATGTATGACGGTTCCGTTTTTATTTTTTGTTCCGTATTTTTCAGCAAATTCCAGCAGCAAAAAACCGATACGGTTGTCCACATTCCTGACGCCTATGCTCTGAATGGCGTTCTCAAGCCTTGAAAGCCTCCCGCCAAGCTCGACAATCAGCTTGACCGCTATATCGGGATAACGATATAAAAGCTCCTGGAACTGGTTTCTGGACAGCTTGCATATCTTTACCGGCTGAAGCGCTTCCACCGTATAGGTTGATGGCTGGCCCGTAAAGAGGTTCTGCTCCCCAAAGAAATCGCCCTCGGAGAAAACATATAGAATCTGCTCGCGCCCGTCCGCCGTGGTCTTGTATGCCTTGGCGCTGCCCTCATTTATAATTATAACGCTGTCCATGACTTCCTGTTCAAAGACAATTGTTTCACCTTTTTTATACTCATCATGGGTAATCAGCTTCATAATCTTTCTTAAGTCCTCGGAATCCAGGGACGAAAAAATCGGAACCTTATGTATGCAAAGATGCTCCTTGCATTTTTCGCAGTTGTAATGAACAATCATACTGAACCTCCCAAATCTATATTTCAAACAAACAGGAATACTTATACTGCACTGTGTTATTACACCAAAGCTATAACGGACCTGCAACTGTCAAACAAATCAAGCGGTGAACATATGGTTTTTATATTGAGTTTAATTATACTTCATGATAGTGCCATAATTCAACATCTATATATATGCGGTTTTTTATATAAAAATCTATATCATATCAAATACTGTCATACGCTTTTTCCTTCAGCTGTTTCGAAATATTATCGTAAAAACCAACAAATAAAACGGCAAAAATGCCGAAAAAATCATCACTATTAGATTTGAATATCGAAAATCATACTGATACAATATAATGCGCTGTAAAAAAATATGTAGTTTTTGGGAGTGATATTTTATGCAATGCCTTATGATTGTCCTGAACAAGGTCGAATTGCTTGAAACCCTGCTGCAAAGATTCATGGATAACGGTATATGCGGCGCAACCATTATAAACAGCACTGGTATGATTAAGGAGCTTGCAAAAACATGCGAAAACTATCCGATCTTCGGAACCATTCGTCTGTTTGTCGATCCGGAAAGAAAGGAAAGCAAGACCATATTCATTGTACAGAAGGATGAGCAGATTGAAAAAACCAAAAGGATAGTCCGTGAGGTTGTAGGTGACATATCAAAACCGGATACGGCCGTCATGTTTACCTTGCCAATTCTTTCGGCAGAAGGGGTTGAGTTCTGATTATGCAGCCAAATACCCTGTTTTACCTTGCAATAATTCTATTCTCAGGGCTCATCTGCGGACGTGCCGTAAAGCATATAAAGCTGCCAAATGTTACGGGCTATCTGATTGCCGGACTGCTTCTTGGGCCGCATATCCTCAAGCTGGTTCCAACAAACCTGATAGGAAGCCTTGAGCTGATATCGGAAATGGCGCTGGCCTTTATCGCATTCTCCATAGGCTCCGAATTTAAGTTATCATATCTGAAAAAAGTTGGGCTTACGCCCATTGTCATTGCGATATTGGAAGGACTGGCCGCAACCTTTCTGGTTACCCTGGCGCTGGTTTTGTCCGGATTTGACATTAAGGTTGCCCTGCTTCTTGGAGCCATTGCCTCGGCAACGGCCCCTGCCGCAACTATAATGGTTGTAAAGCAGTTTAACGCAAAAGGCCCCGTTACCGAGACCCTTTTAAGCGTCGTCGCGCTGGATGACGCGGTCGCGCTTATAGCCTTCGGTTTTTCAATGGCTATTGTAAACAGCCTGCAAAATCCCAACAAAGCCTCACTTATAATGGCAATAATATCTCCTTTTATTGAGATTATCGGTTCGGTTGTGCTTGGTTTTTTATTGGGCTTACTGTTTACCATACCGCTTCGGTATTTCAAAAAGGCATCGAACCGTACCATTATAACCACCGGTTTTGTATTCCTGGGTTCAGCATTGGCGACGATGCTGGGCTTGTCACCGCTGCTTCTTTGCATGTGCATGGGAGCCATGCTGATTAACATAAACAAATCGGGAAATGAAATCATGGGTCTTGTGGACAATGTTACGCCACCCATATTCCTTATGTTCTTCGTTGTCTCCGGTATGGAGCTTGACATTACATCCATACCCAAAATCGGTGTAATAGGTATCATATATGTAATATGCCGTGTCATCGGAAAGGTGGCCGGAGCGTACATAGGAGCCGCCATAATGAAAGCGCCGGCACCGGTAAAAAAATACCTTGGTTATTCCCTTGTCCCGCAAGCCGGCGTTGCCATCGGCCTTTCGCTGATTGCGGCAAACACTCTTCCCGAGCTTGGACAAGCCATCCGGACGATTGTTTTGTGCGCCACCTTTATATATGAGCTGACAGGCCCGACCATAACGAAGCTTTCATTGGAGAAGGCCGGAGAAATTCACTATTAGTATACATATCGTGCCTTCACAAAATAAAAGTGCCGTATCTATGACCTCATACCTGCATATGCCAAAAATGAGGGTTCATAGATATGACACTTCCATAAAACCGCTTGATATCAGTTGTTCCTGGTAACCAGGTTCGTCAAACTCATTTCCTTCGCCATTTGCCTGGCATGTTCTTTAGGAATTCCCGACTTTACCATGTTCTTCGTCAGTACTGTCTTATATATTGCCATTTTAAGCAGAATCAAAAGGATCCAGACGGGCAGCAGAACAATATACAGTAATATTAAAGCTATTGACTTAATCAATCTTATTGCGGTCATGGCTGCCAGAATATCCTCTAACGCTTTTCACTGAAGGAGTTGGCCAGATCCTTTATTGACAGCATATAATCCTTTGTCATCTTTAGAGCATCCTCCGCCGGAATTCCTGACTCAATCAGCTCCTTATAAAATCCGCCGACAGCCTGCCCCATCTTCTTTCCCGAATCCGCAGAGTAAAGAGTATCAAATACCCCGTTCAGCAGCTTGGGGAGTTTCTCAGTAACATTGTCCAAAAGCTCGGCAATCTCTTTTACAGGAATTTCTTCTGACATATTAATTACCTCCTATTAAAATCATTTTTTTCATAAACTGCATTGTTACGCCTACAAGCTTCAAGGAATCATACACCGGTTCAAGGTTAAGCATGGCAAGCAGGGATTTTTCCTGCGGCTGTGCCTTGGGAACCAGATCGAAAGCAGATAGTTTTATGTCCTGCGGCACTTCCTTTAAAGCCATTTCCTGATTATTCTTAAGCCTGATAAGCAAAGCCGCCTCTTTTCTGCATTCACCGCAGGACGCAAGATGAGCCACGACCCTGCGCCTTTTTGCTTCATCAAGCCTGTCATTCAAATAATCAATTAACATTTCCTGGATTTCCGTGCACTCAATAATACCGCATCACTCCTTTTCGAGGTGTTTCCTAAGCTTGGATTTAATGTTATGCATCCGGCTTTTCACAGTGCCGACAGGCACTTGGATTATATCCGATATCTCCTGGTATGTAAGCTCCGCATTGAAGGCAAGAAACACGAGCTCCTGCTCTTCGCTGCTTAGGCTTGCTATAGCGCTCTTTACATCAATGGCATTGACGGAATCATCGAACCGGTCATCAGCCGTCAGGGAAGCTTCCTCTTCGTATATGGACACCGTGGAGAACTGGTATTTTCTTCTGTAAAAATCGCTTATTTTTCGTCGGGTTATTCCCAGAATCCATGTTCTGAAGGCCGATTTGCCGCTAAATGATTTCATGCCAGACCATACCGCAAGCATTGTTTCCTGGACGATATCCTTAACATCCTCTTCACCTGATACATGTAAACAGATATAGTTATATATAACCTTGAGGTGTGTGCCCATCAGCAATTCAAAAGCATTATTGTCGCCCTTTGCCGCTTTTGATATTAATATGCTTTCATCATGACTGTCACTTAATAAACCCAAACCACCACCTCGCTTATCTGCTTTCATTATATTAGTCGCTAATAATTATAATCAGGTTCAAAAAAAATAATAATTTTAGGCAGCTTTTTAAGCTGCCTTCCTCACACTTTTGATTTTTCAATGCCTCAGCCCGAAATACTTATTGAGCCTTATCATCTCGATAAGCGCGCAGTACTTGTCGGCAATGCATATTATAAACGCTTCCTTGCTCTTAGGTATCTTCGTTATGGTAAGCGGCCACATGTGGCTTCGAATGGCTTCCTGCTCCTTTTCGGATATTCCGAAATGCTTTACCGCATTATCACAGGCAACCTCCGGATGGCTTAAACCATGAAGCTTCCGCTCAGGGTCCGCCTCATGCCAGTCATACAGGTAAAGGTCATGAAGCATAGCCGCTTCAACCAGGGATTTTTCATCGGCATTCAGCCGCAGCTTTTCATTAATAAGGTAGCTGATCCAGGCTACATTTTCGCAGTGCTCCAGCGTGGTTGTCGTGCCATGCTGCATGTAATTATCCATCTGCAAAACAACGTCGGACTCGTAAAAATCCTTGATCAATTCGTAAAATCTTCTTTCACGTATTTGCTTTGCTATCCGGTTTTTTCTGCCGGGCAGCGTAAATACAACAATCCTCTGAATAACACTTTGAAAATTAAACTTATTATTGCCAAAAACCCTGTTTACGAAATCCGATACATGGTTTTGAAATCCTTCGTCTATAACCGCAACATATTTCTTAAAGTCTGTAAGCGAAATAACCGTAAGCGTCGTATCAACGGAAATAGCCGCTACGAATATGAGTGCCAGGGCGTTCAGCAAGGATTCGGGGATACGGCCTATTAACCTGTCCACCCATGGTATAAGGTAATCCATCATAATTATCGCGGCAACACCAAAGGCCATGGATGTCGGCACGCTTGTTCTTCCGTTTATATTCATCGGGAATTTGCTGTAATCCCACCACCGGGCCTTAAACATCTTCTCCATGGCCCAGGAGGTCGGATACTCCAAAACCATGCTTACGACAAATCCCAAAATAAATATCATCCACCATTCAGGCTTCGGCATGCGGCCGGACTTTACCTGATCATAGATGAAAAATCCCACCAACGCCGCAAACCCGTAAATCGGGCAGACCGGACCGTAAAGGAAGCCCCGGTTTGCCAGCCTATGTATACGCAGGCTGCAGTAAATGGTTTCCCACAGCCAGCCAAAAAAACTGAAAATGAAAAAGGCAATGGTATATCTGTTAAACACAACAGCACCCCTTTCATTTATCAACACCACTATGCTATTGCCAAGATTCCGTCAAAATCCGCAAAAAAATTATAGCATCATCCGAGCTTCAAAATCATCCTGCAATCTTACGTCTATTTTATAGGATTGTTGTAAAAAAATCAATGTGCATATTTAATATGCCGGAATAGATGTTACATGACCGGAATTATAACGAAGGAGCAAAAAAAGGACCCACGACGGGCTGCCTTATGAATAAAAGATGTATTTAAGGCTTTTTCCGACGCAGGTTCAATGTCTTACAGCTTCCCGCCGCAGTACGGACAGTAGCTGAAATCCGAAGGAACGTCGGTATTGCAGCTTGGGCAGTGCTTGTAAGGCATACGGCTCCTTATAGGCTGTAAATGTTCGCTTCTGATTTCGGTATCCGGATTCTTCTCAAATTCCTTGCCGACAGCAGGGTCCAACTCAAAAAGGCTGCCGCAGCACGAAGCCTTAACAAGGTATCTTACATTCCACCTGAAAAGAGGTATGAAGAATAAATGAAAATACCTGTAATACTTGTAAACCTCATACCTGCCAAACATCTCGCACGATTTGCATATGACATTATTGCAGGTTCCTATGTGCTTTTCCTTGTCTTGTATACCGAAGAATGCTATGAAGAACATATCGATCACTCTTTACCCATTAAATAGTCTGTCCAGCTTTTTTCTGAGACGCTCTTGTCTTGTCTTTGATGTATTATAATCTAAAATAATCTTGCTGTCATCAATAATTATGCTGTCTCCCTCTTTAGCAATATCCAGGAGTAAATAATAATATATTAATCAATCTATCTTAGCACTCTGTATATGTCTCTTCTAACATGTTTTTTATGCTCTCTTTATAGTAGGATAATCTAATTCTTGCTTGGGCTTTTAGAATCTCTTTATCAGATGATAAATCTAGAATATGCATTTTCCTATGACAATTAGGACATAATGCCACAGTATTTTCAATAGTATCACATCCTCCCTCTGAAAGCCACTCAATATGATGGCATTCTAAATAAGGAATGCCTTCTTTATTATAAAATGGAGCTTTTTTCCCGCATAGTTGACAAACACCATTAGCTCTACGCTTAGCATATTCAGCTACAAATACATCTCTAATATAAACAATAATATGCTATTAAGCAAATGCTAATATCATTATAAATATGATAAACCTCAGTACATAATTTACCAACAGAAATATTTACATTAAGTTCCTCCTTTAGTTCTCTTGCAAGGCATTCTTCAGGAGTTTCGTTAGCTTCAATTTTTCCGCCCGGAAATTCCCATCCTCCTCCAAAGTTCTCTTTTGGTGCACGTCTAGTTATTAAGACTTTATTATTTTTTATAATAACTCCGGCTACAACTTTTATTCTATTCATAAGCCACCTCTGTTTTATACTTCTAGTCATTTCTCGTAATATGCTATCTATTGCAATAGCACGCAATGTAGCTTCAATGCGACCACACTCTTAACTTGTATTAGTCATAATTAAATTTCTACCTACTCTAATTATATCATGATTTAATCCATTTTTATATTTTTTCGGACACCTAACTTCAATCATTGAGTAATTAATGTTAATTTCTTAAACGCAATAAAGTTGTGTATCATATATGTAGCATTTACTCTTTTATACATATTTTTTTATGCACTGTGTTCCTTTTAAATATTTATGTTCTTAAAGATTGCTTTCACTAATAAACTGTATTGACATCCCCAGTCTAAACATGATAGACTATAATTAGTCTAAACACTATAGACCGGAGGTCATACCATGTCTAATAACATATACTTAACCGATGCAGAGGAAAAGCTTGCATCAATCATATGGGATCATGCTCCGATATCTTCACCCGATTTGGTTGCCCTTGCGGATAAAGAGCTTAATTGGAAGAAATCCACGACTTATACAATATTGAAAAAGCTCTGCGATAAAGGTGTATTTAAGAACGAAAACGCGAATGTAACCGTTTTGCTTACGAGGGAAGAACTATTGTCCCGCCAAAGCCGCCGTTATGTTGAGGATGCCTTCGGCGGTTCGCTGCCCAGGTTTATTGCGTCCTTTTTTGGCGGAAGGAAGCTTTCCCCCGAACAGGCGGCGGAGCTAAAACGCCTGATCGAAGAACATGAGGAGGATCCGAAGAATGGATAAGCTGTTCCTCACCATCCTTAATATGAGCCTAACGGGAGCTTTTGTTATAACCGCAGTATGCCTTTTGCGGCTTCTTCTTAAGAAAGCCCCCAAAATCATTGCATACTCCCTTTGGGCGGTAGCAGGCTTCCGGCTTTTATTCCCGTTTTCTATTGAGAGTGTTTTCAGCCTGATACCTTTTAATGCCAGGACGATATCGACTGATATAGCCACTCAGCCTGTTCCGCGCATTGAAAGCGGCATATCCACTCTTAATAATGCCGTAAGCGGCCTTCTGCCCTCTCCTTCACCTTACGAAAGCGTAAACCCTCTTCAGGTATGGACAACTGCTGGAGCATATGTATGGCTTGCCGTAGCGGCCTTAATGCTCATATACGGTGTGGTGTCATACATTTTTCTAAAGAGAAGGCTTAAGGACGCCGCCCTTGTTGAAACCAATATCTATGAAACCCCGCACATAAAATCACCCTTTGTGCTTGGAGTGATTAAGCCTCGCATATACCTTCCCATAGGGCTTTCAGAAAATGAGAAATGCTATATCCTCCTCCACGAGAAAACACATATAAGGCGGCATGACCATCTGATTAAAATAGCGGGATATTTCATCCTGTGCCTGCACTGGTTCAATCCCCTTGTCTGGGTGGGATTCCTGTTAATGAACGCGGATATGGAAATGTCCTGCGACGAGCGCGTGCTTAAGGAAATGGGCGCCGATATGAAAAAGGATTATTCCCTTTCTCTTTTGGCCCTGGCCACGGAGCGTATAAGCATCGGTGGAAGCCCCCTGGCTTTCGGCGAAGGCGGCATAAAGGCAAGGATAAAGAATGTTCTTAATTTCAAAAAGCGTTCGCGGATTTTCATCATTTCCGCAGTTGTGCTTGCGGCCGTAATATGCGCTGGCCTGGCCGTAAACCGGACCAAAAAGCCCAAGCCTGCTGAAATTGACTTGGTCGGTAAAATGCCTGCAAAGCAATATGTCCTTGAAAACCCGACTCAAAGAGCTAGGTTAGAAAGCATGATGTCCGTGACCCTTTATAAAGACGGCAGCGCAAAACTGTCCGCACCGTTAATTAGCAGCAGTATGATGCCGCCATGCAAATATTCCTACGAAGATGATGAATTATTAATATTTACAAGCATTGATTCAAAGACGGATGAAAAAGCTTTAGGCAAAAAAGACGGTGAGGTTATCGCAAGATTTACTATTGTAGACGAAAACACCCTTGTGTTTAAATCCGGCACGGTATATGCAGATAAAGGAGCCCGTTATGTTGCGGTGTCAACCGATGAAGCAAATTCACCCGAGCTTAAACTTTATCTGGGTGTCCCTGCGCTGCCCATAGAGGCAAAGCCTATTGAAATTGGTGAAGATGGCTTTTATACCCTGGATAATGTTATATCCGCAGTCGTGTATTATCCTGGGGAAGCTGATATTGTGCTCTATTTTTCCGGAATTAAGCCGGATGATGATCCGATTCCCGTACCGTTCCCTTATGAAAATGCGGATGAGCACATGATTCGCATTGATGTGGAGAATATTTTCCCTGATGGGTATAAAGGCAGTGTCTGGGCGGTTGTAACGGATTCGGAAGGGATAAAGCACTACAGCAATACCCTTTATGTATCCTATCCTCGTCCGGAGCCGTATACAAAAGACGAGGCGCAAGTATGGCTTGATTATTATTTTGCCGAAGATATGCCCTGGGATAAAAGCCTGACGCTTGAGCTTCCCGAATTCCCTGATACCGTGTTCGAATGGACCCCTTATAATGTTAAGGCAATAGATTCAAACGGTGAAAGGAATATTATAAGCGGGATGCCCGTCTGGAACGTTTTCCTTGCGGACCTGACAGGCGACGGGCTGCCGGAATTCTGCGCTACGGTCAGCATAGGCTCCGGTATCGTTGACGAGCGCATAATTGCTTACGACTATGCAGCAGGGAATGCCTATGAACTCAGCGACCGCATGAAATATGACTATGCGCTGTACCTTGACAACGGGAAACTGATGGCAAAAAAGACAACGTACCCCGACCTGCAAAGCGACCCTGTCGCTGTAGGTGAGCCGGCCATTGTGGACGGAAAGCTCACTTTAATTGAACATTGATAAAGCCTGTGTATTTTTATGTTTATACACAGGCTTAATATATCACGTTTCATTCCCTTATTTGCATTTCTCAGATGACTTAATCATCCAAACCGCGTCACTGAAGGTATTAAAAAGGTTCTGCCCCTACTCCACACTCTTCAACGATTCAACCATATCAATGGACTTCACCTTACGGGCAAGAAAGAATTGGATCAACAATGAGAAAATTAATGTCAGTCCGCATGCAATCATCAGGCTGATTACAGAAACAACCGGAGTAAACAGCATATCATCCTGCTCACTGACACTAATAACAACTTTTGTTAGCCAAAATCCGGGCAGTATGCCAAGCAGAATACCTATGCAGGATATCAGAACATTCTCACGCACGATCAGGGATTTTATTTCGTTTTGATGATACCCCAGCACCTTAAGCGTAGCAAATTCGCGGGTACGTTCATGAAAATTCAAAATCCCCATATTATACAGAACAACAAACGCAAGCGCAAACGCAAATGCTATCATGAGCACGGCAATGCTCATAATACTCTCCATCAACGATATGGTTTCCTCTCTCAGCGAGGATATTAAATCCAATCTTTCCACTCGGTCCAACTGGTTCAAATAGTCAACACAATCCGCATCCGGTTCCTTTATCAGCAGCGCGGATGGAGCAAAAGCTTCTCTTCCCAGAGATTCCCACGATTTTGCGGACATAAAAAGCCCCTGACCTAAACCTATTGAAGTAATATCAACAATTTTTAATACCACCGCATTTATATCACCGGGAAATTTAAGTATGACGGTATCCCCTGTCTTTACATCCATTACCTTTGCCAGCTTTTTCGATATAATTATGCCGTCGCCGGGCAGCTTATCTGCCTGCGCTTTAATACCCAAATCAATCAGTGTTTGCTCATCTTCCAAAACAGTTAACAAAACGGTACGGCTATTATTGCCTGTCTGCAAGCTGACAACCCTCTCCATCACACCTTCGACACTCCGCGCGGGAATATCCTCTTTGTTTATTAACGGCTCTTGCGTATCACCGGCAAGGTTTGCACGAATGTCATAACGCAAGGTTTCCCCGTAATGGGTGTTTACCATATCAAGAAACGTATCCCTGATACCAAATGCTGTTATTATAAGTGCCGTACAGCATAGGACACCGAGCAGAGCCATAATTGTACGGGCTTTACTGCGGAACAGGTTGCGCAGAATCATTTTTGCGTTGAATTTAAGCCGTGTCCAAAATGCCGGAAAACGTTCCAGTAAAATACGGCTTCCCGCCTTTGGCGCCTTAGGTCGAAGCATGGCTGCAGGCACCTCATTAAAATGCCTTCTGCATGAAAGGTAACATACCGCACAGCTTAACAGGATGGACAAAACGCATACCAGGATTGATGCATAAGAAATCTTTACCGAAACCTTCTGAGGGATTTTATAAAATTCAGTTTCAATATTCCACATAAAAACCGGCAGAGTGTTTTTGCCAATGAAAAGTCCTGCCATCGAACCAATTAAAGAGGGATAAAATGCATATGAAAGATAATGCCGAAGAATCTTACCGTCATTATATCCCAAAGCTTTTAATATACCCATCTGTGTACGCTGGTTGTCTACTAATCGTGTCATTGTTGTTAACACAATCATTACGGATACTGAAAAAAACAGTACAGGAAATACGGAAGACAGGGATTTGAACTGTTCCACCTCACGTTTTATCATATCCGTGCTTTTATGGGCTTTTCTGTCACGGACCAAGGCATAAGGAAGGGCCGCTTCTATTGATTCCCTAACATCAGAAATGACAGCAGTCTCCGATAGCAATACCGTTATTTCATTCATGGGAACCTGGGGAACAGCGGCACTATTTACAATAATAAACCCATAGGATTTCGGATTAGGTATCAAATCCTTGGCGGTTATTATGTATTCAGGACTGATAACCAATCCGCGGATAATAAACGTTTTATTCATCCCGCCAATATTTATTGTGATACCGTCTCCCGCCTCCAAGTTATGTGCCTGCGCAAACTGCTGCTCCAGCAAGCATCCTTCGGTATCACTTTCTGAAAGCATGCTTCCGCTTTGAACCAGCGGAATATTGATACGTGCCTGCCCGTCTATTGCATGCAGTACAAGATCAGGTTCTCCGGAAAGTTCGGCGGTAACTTCCATGGTAATCCGGCTCTGAACGTCTTTTACACCCTGCAGGTTTTTAACTGTGTTCTCTGTGTCACTGTCAACGAATGGCACAGTAATCCAAATATCAGCAAGTCGCTGTGAATTAATATAACTGTCCACAGAAGCGTCAATTTCTCTCCAGGTTGCGTCCAGGCCGCTGAAAACCAATACACCCAGCGCGCATAACACCATTATGGACAGAAACTGCCATTTGGATTTTACCATGTCTCTTAATAATTTCTTCAACAAACTGCTTTTTACCATATTATTTCCTCCACCGGCTTGGGCGAGCCGTTGATTTCCACTGTCTCCACCCTGCCATTTTTTAAACGGATTACCCTGTCTGCGATAGATGCAATCAAAGCGTTGTGTGTTATGATAACAACCGTCGTATTGTATTCTCTTGATATGTCGCACAGCAGGCGCAGGACCTGGGCTCCGGTTTTCGAATCCAACGCTCCTGTGGGTTCGTCGCATAACAGCAGAGCGGGATTTTTGCATAAAGCGCGGGCTATAGCCACACGCTGCTGCTCCCCGCCTGACAGTTGGGCGGGGAAATTATGCAGCCTGTCTTTTAGTCCCACCTGTTCTAAAACCGTCACCGGATCAAGAGGATTCTGGCATACCTGTCTGGCAAGCTCCACATTTTCCAGTGCTGTAAGGTTAGGCATCAGGTTATAAAACTGGAAAACAAACCCTACATCAATCCGGCGGTAATTTGTTAACTCACGGCCTTCTAAATCCGTAATGACTTTATCATTCACATGTATTCGCCCCGATGTGGGACGATCCATGCCTCCAAGGAGATTCAACACGGTGGTTTTACCGGCACCGCTAGGTCCCAGTATCACGCACAGCTCCCCCTGTTCTATTTCGAAGCATACTTGATCCGCAGCTAATACAGCCGTTTGCCCGCTTCGATATTCCTTGGTTACATCCTCAAATTTAATATAGCTCATATACTCCTCCTTTATATTGAATGAATTCATTCATTTTAACAGCAAAAAATATAATGTATTTCCTTTACTGCTCTTTTACACCTAAAACACGATAAATTAATGTGAGAATATATTTTATATCCTCATACATTTTTTCTTTTCCTTCATTATAATTCACAGGCGACTCCCCCTGGATCCCATTTATGCCGTTTAAAATAAACCATGCGCTCTCATCAGGCTTGGGGCATGAAAAACAGCCCTGCTTATTACCCTCGATAATAAGATCCCTAAACAGCGGAAATATGCATTTTAAGCTTTTTTCAGTGACCCGCCTGTGCAGTTCCTCATTGCTTTTTTCATGTAAAAGAGGGATTAATTTATAGCTTATGCCGTATTCCGCAATATGCTTGAAATATATGTCCAGTTTTTCCTTTGCGTTAACTCCCGGTTCAAATGTTATGCCTTTAATCATACGCACAAATTCAAGCCCATATTTCTCGGCTATTGCGTCAAAAATCTCGGCCTTGGACTTAAAATACCGGTAGGGCAAACCCTGCGATATGCCAATTGCCTGCGCAATATCGGACATCATTGTATTATCAAATCCTTTTTCATGAAAGAGCTTCTCCGCGACGGATATAATCTCTTCTCGCCTTTCCTCCGGCTCTTTGGATATACGGGCCATATAAAGGTCTCCTTTTACTATAATTATATTATATTATATAATAATGAATGAATTCAGTCAATAAAAAAATGTTTTAACCTCATAGACTCATAATATCCTTTAAATGCCCCATCAAGGATGATTTCCCGTCTCATAGCACCACTTCGCGATTTCGGCTATCAAGTCAAGCGGCAGCGGCTTGTCGTACGGAATCTGGATCGCGCCCTTGCTGGACTTAAACCCGGCCAACCGGTCTGCAAAATGCTCAACGGCCTTGTCACCGGGATATAAACCGATATGCTTCTTGTGTGCCGCAAAGTGAATGATATTATACTTGCTTCTAAATGTCGGCATGCTCCATGAGATACATTCATTGGCATCAGGGATGGCATTTTTTATAGCATCTCTCACCTGGTACAGCATGGGCCTTCTATTCTCAGGCTGTGCCTCGATATATGAATCTATTGTTTTTGGCGGTTCACCGCAGGTATGCTGCTGGTTTATATTCTTAAATTCACGGTTACATTTCGGGCATTTCCACATCAACCTATCTCCACCTTTCTTTGAATTCATTATATATTCTCTGTTAATCTGAATCTACATGCCTGTATATCCCAAGCCACATCACCGTCTGGTCGACCATCATTCTCTCCCTGGTTCTCCAGTCATCCGACAGCTTCCGACACTTGAAATCCCTTCCGAAATTCCAGAAGCCGTCCCGGTCTCTCAGCTTTTCCAATTGATTAAACTCTTCTTCAATTCCTTTCTAAAGCACGAAAAACGGGACAGAATACTATATACCCTGTACAGCTCGGAGATGTTGTTATTAAGCCCTTTGCTTAGTACAACGCTTGTATACCCTATTGCCCTGCCGCTGCTATGCAGCCATCCAAGATAGTTCCTCTTCAATTCTTCGCTTATTCTGTCCTGCATGTTTGCAAAAAGCTCAACCGGATAGATTGAGTTAAGCCCTATATAGCTTCCGTCAATGTCACAGCCAAGCAACTTGCTTGCTGTAATGTCTGTCCTGTCAATGCTGTACTCACCGTCCGCAAAGGCTTCCTTCAGAATGGTATGCCAGCAGTTAAATATCTCTAGATACTCTCTGCAATCCGAACCGAATACCGAAAGCTTCGATGCGACAAACAGGGGCTGGGCGGGCCTGTACCATTTATTCCGTTCATAGCCGTCCGGCCATGCGATTTCATTCCTCAGAAGCTTTTCCATGTAATCGCACAGCTTGTCCACCAGTTCATTTCCCCGTGGGATATCCAGCATCTTTATGGAGTCGACAGCAAGTTCGGTGGTGGGAAAAACCTGTTTTATTTTAGAGTCCCGGCTATGAAATCTTCCAAACCCGCCGTCGCTGTTCTGGTTTGCCTTAAGAATCTCAACCCACTTGCTGTTATAGAATTCATCGAAAAGCTCCGGTTCAATCTCTTCCCCCATAATTCTTTTAAGCCTGTACCTGACAGCAGCACAGGGATTCATCTTATATATCCGGTCTACAACATCAAATACACTCATAAATCATACCTTCCAGGCCAATAAGCAAAATTCTAAATAATCAGGCAAATTGCTTCCATCCAATCCCTAATCGCCTTCGTTATGAAAGTAATGCTCCTGCCTGGCATGGGAAATAATGCTTCGGACAAACTCCGATATGACCTCAGGCGCCTTATCAAAGACTATCTTGTTGCGCTTAAGTACCTTATCCACAGTAACATGGTGTTCCTTCCACATCTTCCCCTTTGAGCCGGCATTCAAGATTAACGGCTGAATGCGATCGACAATTGATGCGCATATGGCTTCCTTCGTGTCCATCCCTTCAAATTCCTGCCACAGCCCGGAAAACTCGTCTGCCTGGTCCTGTGGAAGCAGTGAGAACAGCTTTTCGGCCGCTTCTCCTTCCCTGTCTTCCTTTCCAATGTTGGCCTGCTCGTCATAGGCGAATGTATCACCCGCATATATTTCAACGAGGTCGTGAATCAAGACCATTTTCATCGTCTTAAGTACGTCAATTCCTTCAAAATACTCCGATAAAATCATAACCATCATGGCAAGGTGCCATGAATGCTCCGCGTCATTCTCCCTGCGGGATCCGTCGGAAAGATAATTGCGCCGCATGACTTGTTTTATCTTGTCAATCTCCTTTATAAACTGCATTTGCTTCTGTAAACGTGTAAGCTCCATAATAGTCCTCCTGATTTTATGTCAACTCTGCCTGCCTTGTTTTTTCCATGGCCTGTCCTTCTTCAGCCAACCGTTCTTTTCCCAGTAATCCCTGTCCGTCATGTTCCATGTATTTGATTGCTGTATTTTTCTCATAACATTAAACATTAACCTTGTCTTGAATCCCGGTTTTGCCCTTCCTATCTTCTTCTTTATAGAATCGGCCGTTTCCTGCGTCCTTTTTATAATCCGCTCCCTTTTCTTCTCCGGTACATCGTCCCAGCAGGACGCATTCACGTTAAAACTCAGCCGGTAAATCCTTGGAACACCCCACCAGAACATCTGCCTTGCCATGGATTTGGTTACATTCCTTGCCCCGGAGCCTGCGGCCGTGGATATTGCGACACCTATTTTGGAGAACATCTCCTTCCTCGGCCTGTGGGGCATCCACATATACCCGTAATGATCGAACAATGTCTTTAGCTGCCCCGTCATCTCAATGCAGTAAGTTGGAGAATCGAAAATTATAACATCCGACATAAGCATTGAATCCAAGATCTTTAAGGCCTTTTCCGATTGATAGCAGTTTTCCTCACCCTTTAGGATGCACCGAAAGCACCCTACACAGTACTCAGGCGTATCCTTCGGCATGAAATACTCGTGCACGACGGTTTCGCTGCCTTCAGTCAGCCGTTCTTTCAGGATTTCCGTGATGTGATATGTACTTCCCTTGTGCTGTTGGCCATGGACAATTGTTATTGTCATTACAAATAACCCCTTTTCATTTACCGTGTAGCATGTCATATCTCTTGCTCAAAAATCTGTGAGTTTAAAATTACCTGGACCTTGACTAATAATAAAAAAGACATATTCATATTCATACTAAGATTATATTAGCAGAATATAAATATGTCCATAGTAACAATTATTGCTGCTCCATCATCCGCTTGCTGTAATTATGGGCCTGCTCCAGCATCATGTCCTTTACCTTCATCAGGCGGACCTGCGTGCTGCGCTCATTTTCGTCAAGCTTCATCATGATGTACTTTATCTTTTCCTGCATATCCGGAATCATTACATGCTCCAGGGCATTAACCCTACGCCTGGTCTTTTCTATTTCTGCGGCCAGCAGCTGGCAGGCCTTCTCGACCTCGGCAAGCTTGAGCATGTCAGGCAGGATGTCTGCCAGGCTTTTGACGGCATCATCAAGGTCGCTTGATGTAAAGGCGTAACCGTAAGGATAAATATCGTGCTCGTCCGCGGTCTTTGTCTTATATTCAAACTGCGGTATGTCAACACTCATGACATTCCTGGTGTGAATATCAAGATAAACCTCCTGCCTGGGCGCCATGAGCGACACGTTTATAATCTCGTCGTCCATGACGGACCTTGCCAGGACGAAATTCTTGTTGGCACGGTTAATTCCGGCTTCAACCTTTTCACGAAGCGCCTTGTTCTCCCTGACCATATCGAGGAATTTCCTCATAAGCTCGTCCCTCTTATCCTTAAGGAGCTTATGGCCTCGGATGGCGGTTACAAGCTTCCTCTTCAGCTTTGTCAATTCCATTCGGGTAGGGTTTACTTGTGTGGTAATCATGTCACCTACTCCTTATCATAATATTCGTCAAGCAGCTCATCCTTGATTCTCTTAAGTTCCGCCCTGGGCAGCATTCTAAGGAGCTTCCATCCTAAATCCAGGGTTTCCTCTATGCTGCGGTCGGTTTCAAAGCCCTGGGATACATACTCTCTTTCAAATGCGTCCGCAAATTCCGCATACAGCTTGTCTATATCGGTAAGGGCGGCCTCGCCAAGAACCACCATCAGTTCCTTTGCCTCCTTGCCTCTTGCGTATGCGGCAAATATCTGGTTCATGGTATTGGCATGGTCCTTCCTCGTCTTTCCTTCACCGATACCCTTGTCTTTAAGACGGGACAGCGAAGGCAGCACGTCTATCGGCGGCTCGATACCCTGGCGGTACAGCTCGCGGCTCAAGATAATCTGGCCCTCGGTGATGTATCCGGTAAGGTCCGGTATCGGATGGGTCTTGTCATCCTCCGGCATGGACAGTATCGGGATTAGCGTTATGCTTCCCGGTTTGCCCTTCTTGCGGCCCGCTCTCTCGTAAAGGGTGGCAAGGTCGGTATACATATAACCGGGATAACCGCGGCGGCCCGGAACCTCCTTGCGGGCCGCGGAAACCTCTCTTAATGAATCCGCATAGTTTGTTATATCTGTAAGGATTACAAGCACATGCATGTCCTTGTCAAATGCCAGGTATTCAGCTGCGGTAAGAGCCATTCTGGGCGTTGCTATACGCTCAATTGCCGGGTCATTGGCCAGGTTGATGAACATGACCGCCCTGTCAATCGCGCCGGTCTTGCGGAATGATTCTATGAAGAAATTTGCCTCTTCAAAGGTAATACCCATGGCGGCAAATACAACTGCGAACGGCTCGGAAGTTCCGCGAACCTTGGCTTGTCTTGCGATCTGCGCGGCAAGCTGTGCATGGGGAAGGCCGCTTGCCGAGAATATCGGAAGCTTCTGTCCGCGTACCAGCGTGTTCAGCCCGTCTATGGCCGATACGCCTGTCTGGATAAACTCCTGCGGGTAGTTTCTTGCCGCGGGATTTATGGGCAGGCCGTTTATATCCAGCCTCTCTTCGGGCAGGATCTCGGGCCCGTTGTCAATCGGGCGCCCCAAGCCGTCGAAAACACGGCTCAGCATATCCTCGGACACGCCAAGCTCCATGCTCCGGCCAAGGAAACGCACCTTGCTGCTTGCCAGGTTTATACCGGCGGAGCTTTCAAAGAGCTGGACAAGGGCATTGCCCCCGTCTATTTCGAGAACCCTGCAGCGGCGTTTTTCGCCGTTGACAAGCTCGATTTCGCCAAGCTCGTCATAAGCAACTCCTTCTACTCCCTGTACCAGCATCAGAGGGCCGGCAACCTCGCGAATCGATCTATATTCCTTTGGCATCAGGCTCCCTCCTTCTGTACAAGCTCCTGGATTTCCGTTTTTAGCTGCATAAGGATTTCTTCATATTCCTTCTGCATTTTGTCCTTCGTAACGTATTTGAAACGTCCGATTCTTTCCCTGACAGGCAGCTTGACCAAATCATCTATGTTGAGCTTGTTCAAATTCTCAAGTGAAACATCATAAAACTGGAGTACCAAATCCATCATCAAGTACTGCTTATCCAGGCTTGTATATGTGTCAACCTCATGGAAGGCATCCTGATGCAGGTAGTCTTCACGAATGGACCTTGCGGCCTCTAGCTTTAGGCGGTCAGGCGCGGACAGCGCGTCCATGCCAACCAGCTTGACTATCTCATCAAGTTCCGCTTCGTCATTTAGCAGCTTCATCATGCGCGCCTTCATGGTGCTCCAATTGCTGTTGACATTGGCATTGAACCATTTATTCAGATCATACAATGAATAACTGGTCAGCCAGTTAATGGCCGGGAAATGCCTTCTGTAAGCCAGGTTGGCATCCAGCCCCCAGAATACCTTGACTATTCGCAGCGTAGCCTGCGATACAGGCTCAGATATATCACCGCCCGGAGGGGAAACCGCACCGATTGCGGATACCGAGCCTTCCCTTCCTTCCTTGCCAAGGCTTATAACTCTTCCTGCCCGCTCATAAAACTGTGCCAGGCGGCTTGCAAGGTAAGCGGGATATCCCTCTTCACCGGGCATTTCCTCAAGGCGTCCCGACATCTCACGAAGGGCCTCGGCCCAGCGGGATGTGGAATCCGCCATCAGGGCTACGGAATATCCCATGTCGCGGAAGTATTCCGCTATCGTTATTCCTACATATATTGAAGCCTCACGGGCTGCAACCGGCATGTCGGAGGTGTTGGCTATAAGCACGGTACGTTCCATAAGGGATTTTCCGGTCTTTGGATCCTTAAGCTCCGGAAACTCGTTCAATACGTCCGTCATCTCGTTCCCGCGTTCGCCGCATCCGATATATACCACGATATCGGCTTCAGCCCACTTGGCAAGCTGATGCTGCACAACGGTCTTTCCGCTTCCGAAGGGGCCGGGGATGGCTGCGACTCCGCCCTTGGCTATCGGAAACAGCGTATCTATAATTCTTTGACCCGTAACCATCGGCTGGTCGGGAGACAGCTTCTGCCTGTATGGTCTTCCCTGGCGGACGGGCCATTTCTGCATTAGCGTAAGATTTTCCGTTGTCTTATCATCTTTTTCCAGTACGGCAACGGTATCAACAACCGTGTAATCTCCTTCGGCTATTGATATTATCTTTCCCTTCATGCCTACAGGAACCATTATTTTTTGTGTTACTATCTCTGTTTCCCTAACGGTACCGATAATGTCTCCTCCCTCAACTTCGGTACCGGCCTCAACCGTGGGAACAAAATGCCACTTTTTCTCCCTGTCCAGGGCGGGTATCTCAATACCACGCTGTAAGTTTGTTCCAGTTGCTTTCATGATTTCAACCAGGGGCCGCTGTATACCGTCAAATATGCTTCCTATAAGTCCAGGGCCCAGTTCCGCGCTGAGCGGAGTTCCTGTCGATTCAACAGGCTCACCGGGTCCAAGCCCTGATGTTTCCTCATAAACCTGGATGGACGCCTGGTCGCCGTGCATTTCGATTATCTCACCAATAAGACGCTGCCTGCTTACACGTACAACGTCGAACATGTTGGCATCATGCATGCCTTCGGCAACTACCAGTGGGCCGGACACTTTCTTTATAGTGCCTTTGCTCATATTTTTCACCTGCTTTACGATTGTTTTATCATTAATAATGATTATTCGTTGTTAAATATAATATCGGAGCCTACCGCACGCTCCACGGATTTCTTTACATTTCTCATGCCCATTCCGGTATTGCCCGATACACCCGGAATCGGTATTATGGCCGGAACCTGCATGGCCGAATAACGGTCTATCTCCGATTCCAGCATGGCCTGAAGGCTTTCCGTGATGTAAATGACCGCATATCTTCCGTCGGTCAGCTCCTTTAAAAGCTTTGAAGCATCCGCGGCATTGTCAACCGGCCAGGTATCCAGTCCGATTGCGGCAAAACCGTATATACTGTCACGTTCACCTAAAACCGCTACCCTATACATACATTTCCCTCAATCTTTCCCGTATAATATCATCCGAAATGTCATTTCTCTTTCCTGACAGAAGAATTCTTACCGTCTTTATCTCGTTTTCCCTTGCAAGCAAATATGCTGCCAAAGGCGAAAATGTAAAAGGATTATATTTCTGAGGTTTGATGTATTCAATAATCCTGTTGTCAAACCAGCGCTCAAAGGCCTGTGAGGATTCCATAAGTGCCGGCACCGCGTCGGCATAATCCGTGGTCAGCAGGTAATTATAAATGGAATCAATGCCTTCAAGCGTGCTTTGAATCAGCCTGTTTATATCCAGGCTGTCGCATTCACAAAGCGCTCTCTTAAGAAACGCTTCATCCTTTCCGGTTTTAGCACTTCTTATGGCAATATTGATATCTGCCGCCGCAACCTTTAGCTCCGCATAATGCGCTATAAGCTCGTTTCCCGTGGATTTCCCGAGGGAATACATCTTAGCCAGGGCAGCCTTATCAAGAACAATGTCACAAAGCTGGCTGTCACCGGTGTGAAGCTGCAATTGGTACGCTTCTTCGGCAACATCCCTCATATCCTCGGGAAGCAGTGAAAAATCATGTTCCTTCACTGCGCGGATTATTATCCCGGAATCTATCGTTCCGTTTGATATATATATATTAGGAATTTCATATCCCTTATATACCTGCTTTATGGCAGCCTTCAAATTATGATAGTCATTGGCAACCAAAAATGTATGAAAATAAGATATATCCTTGACCAATTCCTTCAGAAGCTCCCAGGTTTTTTCCCTTTCCGAAGCCAAAATCTGTTCCGCTGTCCGGTCGCCGTCTTTGCCCCAGCCCTTATCGATCAGGTATTTAAGGCATTCTGTTTCGCTCTTGCAGTTCATAAGCTGTTCAATATCCGATTTGCCCAGCAATGTCATTTCTTTGAACCTGATCCTTGCAACGGCATTGATAAACCGGTCTGAATCGGAATATAAAACCTGCTTTTGGTTCAACACTATATCACCTGCCTTCCGCTCCTTATTCGAACAGGAATGCGTTCAGTTTATCCTGAAGCTCATCCTTCGCATCGCTGAACAACGCGTCAAAGGAGCAGTTCTCTTCAATGTCTCCGTATACGAGTATAAATCCTCCGTCTATCTTCACACTCTCGTCAGATACGGTAAGTGAAGCGTTCTCCTTATCCTTCAGAACCAATTCCAGGCTTTTTTCAAAATCCTTCGGCAGGCGATCAAGATCGGCCTTCGAGAATTTGATGACTCCTGCCTGTGAATATGCATACTTCCTGACCATTTGCAGGATCATATCGAAGTATTCTTTATCCGATAGACCCGCAAGCTTCCTCTTGGCCTTTTGGATAATATCGTTAATGATTTTCTGCTTCGCGTCCAGGATCATCTGCCGCTTTACAAGCCTTGCGCCAGATTCGGCTCTGTCCATAATTACCTTTATTTCAGATGCAGGCTTTTCGGCAATCTTGGCTGCACACTGTTTTGCCTCCTCCTTGGCCTCGGATATAATCCTGTCTGACTCCTCCCTGGCCTCGGCAAGTATTTTGTCGGCATTTGCCTGTGCATCCGCTTCAATCACCTTGATCATCTTTTCCAATCCAGTCATTTAAACCTCCATCTGCCGCACCTGCGGCAAACAATTACGTATTATATATTAATGCCGCTTACTCCGCTTACTGCAAGAATTGAAATAAGAAGCGCCAGGATGGCATAAGTCTCAACCATTGCGGGGAAAATCATGGACTTACCGAACTGGTCAGGCCTCTTTGCGAGAACACCCATGCTTGCGATTGCAGCATTAGCCTGCCTTATGGCGGATGCGTAGCCAACTATTGTCATAGGCATGCATGCTGCCAGGTAAAGCAGCCCCTTGACCAGGGATATGTCGCTGCTGCCGCCCAAAACACCTATCTGGGCAAAGGTTATGAAAGCAATAATCAAGCCATATATTCCCTGGGTACCGGGAAGAAGCTGCAGGATAAGAGCCTTTGCAAAAAGGGATGGATCTTCGGTTATAATGCCCGCAGCTGTTATACCACCCTTACTTACTCCTTTTGCCGAAGCAATACCCGGAACCAAAGCTGCCAATGCCGCTCCAAGAACAGCAAAAAATACGCCACTTTCATTTAAAAATTCCTTCATTATGAACTCTCCTTTATCTTGTAATATTTTGTCTTTATGCTGAAGGGCTTAAAGATGTTTCCTCCGCCCTCGTAAAACTTACCAAAAAACTCCACATACTGCAAACGGTTTGTATGGACATATGCCCCAAGCAGGTTTATGGCCATGTTCAGTAAATGCCCTACCACCACAATGATTATAAAGAATATGGTTCCAACAACGCCTTTTGCCAGCATGGATGCCATCTGGTTTACAACCGTCCCGATTATTCCTGTTGCAAGACCCAGGGCCAACAGCCTGGAATATGACAACACGTCACTCAGGTAGCCCGACAGGCCGTACAAAGCATACAGGCCTTTAAGGAAACGCTTGAACGGGTTCCTGGATTCCCTTCCGTTAGTTAGAACGATTCCAAGTGCCGCTGCTACAAAGGCAATCTTGGCGGCATCCACCGCTGTGTCCGGAATATTTGGGCTTATACCCAATATATCGGTAACCATCTTCATTGAAAGAAGGAGTATTGCGCTGCTTATCAGTATGGCATACCAGAATACCACGTCATATATAAACCCCTTGATATCCTTACGCCTGATAAGCTGATATCCCTTCATGCCCAGGCCGGTCAAAAGGTGTAACAGGCCTATGGCCATTGAGAATGTCAGCATGAGCATGGGTTTCTCCACGGGATAGAACCAAAGCGGAGGTATGATCGGCAAATCGGTTGCCCCGAAATATATTTTTGCCACGATATCTATTATATCCCCAAAATAGCTGCTGAACATAATGCCCCAGAATATGGTGGCTATGCCGCAGTACAGGTACATCTTAAGGGTTTTCCTCATGGATTCTTCTATGGTATCCCTGAATTTTATAAGGCCGACACCGCACGCTATTACCATGAGCAGCCCATATCCGGCATCGGACAACATAAGGCCAAATAAAGCATAGTAGAACAATGACATTACCATCGTGGGATCGACTTCGCCCTTGCCCGGAGGGCTGTACGAGTTAACCACGCTTTCCAAAGGAGCGCTGAAACCGTTGTTTTTATAAAGCACCGGTACATCATCCTTCTTTTTGGGTTCCTCAAACTCCACGTATGCAGTAAACTTCGCCGTCAGCTCCTCCTGGAGGGATGCCCCGTCCTTTTTCGGGATGAAACCGGTGACTATAAATACATTCTTTGATTGAAGAAGCGTTTCAAGCACCTCGTATTTCTCCAGCCGCATGGTGTCGTAATCCCGCAGGAACTTCAAATCGCTGCGGTATTCATCATAAGAAACCATCTCGTCTATGGAGGCGTCTATCTGAATTTGGATATCTTCCATCTGCTGGTCAAGCTGTATAAGCTTTTCTGCCGGCGGTATGTCGATGGACACCGACGGAAGGGCAAAATCCATTTCCCTAAGGATTTCGTATACCTTGTCCTTATGGTCTTTTAAGCACAACACAAATATGCAGGTCTGATCCTTGGACGCGCTGATAATATTGACATCAAGCGGCATATACTGGGCCAGTCTTTCATATATTTCTTCCGCAGTATATGGCCTGGGCAAAGTTCCAATAAATCCTGCTGTGTATTTTGTTCCTTTAAAGTTTAAGGGTATATCCAGATTCACCCACGGTTTAATAATCTCAACCTGCGTCTGAAGCTTTGACAGCTCAGCCCGGCATTCGGCAATATATTTTGTCAGCTCGATTATCCTTTTGGCCTTATCTATCGTGGGCATATATTTTTCTTTGAATGAATCGTACGCTTCAACAGGCAGTTCTTTTCTGCCCTGCAATGAAGCAAGAAGTGAATGATCTTCCTTCACGTAATTATTAAGAACAGCCAGGCTTTCATCCGCTATGGCTATGTTTTTTTCCAGGCTTTGCCTTACCGTGGAGTAATCGGACCTGCTGAATACCTTGTCCTCCTTCAGCATTTTCCTTACTTCCACCACGCCGCGCCGCTGTAAAAGCTCAAGTATCTGTTTTCTGTCCTTTTTTAACGCATAAATATAAATACGCTGCATCTGCAGCAGTGCCATTTTGAATGCACCTCCGTAACCTCAGGTCATACTACGCTGGAAATAACCAGGTTTATTGCAACCTCTTCCTTGGTTTTCGCCATTTCAATAAGCTGCCGTACTTCCTTCTCCGCTTCTTTTTTTGCTTCCTCGATTATCAGCTCGCTGCGCCGTACGGCATCCTTTATGTCATTTTCCGCCTTCTTTTGGGCTTCGTCCGTCATATCGGCCAGAATTTTCCCGGCTTTTTTTCTTGCTTCCGATATAATAGCGTCTTTTTTTTCCAGAGCCTCTTTTATCAGCTTTTCGGCGGCAATTTCAGCATCACGGACAGCCTTAACCGTTTCCTTTGCCATTGGCCCACCTCAATATATTGTATTTAAAATTAAACATCTCCAACTATTATATCCTATTTAACCTATTTATTCAACCAATACCATCAAAAAAAGCCGCCCATGAATAATCACGAACAGCTTCTTTTGATATATCTAAACTCCCCTACCCGTTTATATCTTTAACTGTTTCTCCCGGAAGGAGCTTTCCTTCCACAACAATTCTCTCTATAATATTAGCCTTTGGATTGATTATCGCTTCGATCAGCTTCTGCGCCGCGTATTTGCCCAAAGCCTTGGTGTCCTGCATATATGTAGTCAGCTTCGGATCAAGAACCTGCGAAAGAAGAATTCCATCGTAACCGACAATTGATATATCATCCGGTATTACCAGCCCGGCTTCCCTGATGGCGTTGATTCCTCCGATGCATGAGAAATCATCGGGGAAGATAATACATGTGGGCCGGTTCTTGAGCGCCAGCAATTCTTTTGTCAGCTTGTATGTCGTCTCCGTATCATGGTATATGCCGTCCTTGACATAATCGTCCGGTATGCTGATATTGAGTTCACTCAAGGTTCTGTAGAAGCTTCCTACACGGTTCTGTGTAACGGAAGAATCGGCTCCGTGAATATATGCTATTCTCCTGTGCCCCTTATCGTACAGATAATGTATAATCTCCCTCATGCCCTTGATATTGTCCGATACAATGGCAGTTCGGTTATCAAAAACATGGTCTATTGTAACAACCGGAAGATCACCGTTGATAAGCTCCAGAACATCAGGATCCGAAAAATCAATACATGCGATGACAACACCGTCTACTCCCCTGTATTTGCTGTGCTCATAATAGGACATCTTTCTAAGGCCCATGTGCTTGTTAATGAATGTTATATCAAAGCCCTGGCTTTCTGCTTCCACCTTGAAGCTGTCCAACACATTGGCAAAGTATTCATGGGTCAGGCCGCTCTGGGCCTCATCCACGAACAGGACCCCGATATTATAAGTTCTGTTGGTTTTAAGGGCCCTCGCGAATGAGTTGGGGTAATATCCCATCTCCCTTGCAACTGCCAGAATATGCTGCTTTGTAGCTTCGGAAATATCACTGTGATTGTTCAAAGCCTTGCTGACGGTAGCCACCGAAACGCCGCATCTGACTGATATATCCTTGATTGAAACCATTCGTATCCCCTACTTGCTGTTAAATTTATGCAATTACTTAATCGATTTCTAAAATACATCTTGTACATTTTATACAAGTGTGTTGATTATTTTAACTCTATTTAAATATTATTGACTAATAATTTGACTTGTTAAATATATATTACCTCTTTTATTTGCCATATGCAAGTGTTTTTTTATGCTTTTTGCTTAATCGTTTTCGGTATTTTTAATATTTCTTTATTACTATTTCCGAAAAAATCAAAGAAAATGCCTTTTGTTTTGAATAATAAACGGAAAAACAAGATATAATAATGCACAGATACGGATAAGACTCATCGACACCATTGTGTTACCGGAATTAAACGAGTACATCCGTATCTGGATAATAGAGAGGAATGTTTGTAATTTGGTCTCAAGAATTACAGACAGCACATCAATGACAACTGAATATTGAGACACGAGACGACAGACAGCAGGGATGTAAATCCCTGCTTCTGTCATTTATGCTATTCCATTTCTATTCTGCATATTTGCGAAGGTCATAACCCGAAGGAGCCTGGTAAATCCTTAGTCCGAATTCCTTGGCAACCGCATATATGTGATCGAAAATGTCAGACTGGACCTTCTCGTAATTAACCCATGAAGTGTCTTTGGTAAATGCGTAGATTTCCAAAGGTATGCCGGTTTCACCCGGCGCCAACTGGCGTACCATCATAATCATGTCACGGTTGATGCCTGGATGATTGCTTATATAATTTTGAAGATAAGCACGGAATGTTCCCAGATTGGTCATGCGTCTTCCGTTTATTAACTGTCCGGTGTCTATATTATTGCTTAAGTTATACTCTTCAATCTCCTTCTCCTTGTTTATAATATAGTCTTTCAGGTAATGCACTTTTTTAAATTTCTCAATCATTTCCCCGGTACAGAACATAACGGAGTTGACGTCTATATATATTGCCCGTTTTATTCTTCTGCCGCCCGACGCAAACATCCCTCTCCAGTTTTTGAATGAATCGGAAACGAGCGCATACGCGGGTATGGTTACATATGTCTTGTCCCAGTTCTGAACCTTTACGGTATTCAGGGTTATGTCCACGACATCCCCATCAGCGCCGTACTTCTCCATCTCAATCCAATCGCCGATCCTAAGCATATCGTTTGATGTCAGCATTATGCCCGCTATAAATCCCAGTATTGCGTCCTTGAATACAAAGGAGAATACCGCCGCCAGCGCTCCGATGCTGCTTAGGAGCAACAGCGGGCTCTGTCCGATCAGCGTTGCTATGATTACAATGCCGATCACAAGAAATGCCGCAATCTTTACAATTTGCAGAAGGCCTTTTATCGGCCTGACCTTTGAGACGGGTTTTTTACGGTATAAATCATCGATTGAATCAAGCAGCGAGCTTATGACAAACATGAGCACAACCAATACATAGGCTGAAGCCAGCCGTTCGACCACTCCGGCAAAAGCCTTATTCTCATAAATGCCGGACAGGCTGTAGAATATTATCCCCGGTGCAATCATAACCGCCCGGTGGACAAACCTTCTCTCCAACAGGACATCGTCCCACTCATGCTTGCTTCTCTTTGCTATTTTTGATACTATGCCGATAACTATTTTCTTCAGTATAAGGTTGATAAGTATACAGACAGCAATTATTGCGAGCGTGATGGCAAGCTCAGCCAACATACCCGCAATTTTATCATCCGCACCCCTATCAATAAAATAGTTGGTCAGCAGATCCTTCATCTCAAACAGCCTCCCTCAATTATATCCGCCGGGGAATCCTCATGCAAGCAGGAATTTTTGTCTATATAACCGGTACTGTGAAAGCATTCCTTCATAAACAGGAATGAGGTATGGATTGGTCCTTATATCCCGCGGCTTGACCAGGGCATAGCTCTTGCTGAAAATATTAATGCCGCTTTTCTCCAGCACATAGGCGACAAACTGGGAACAGAAATACCTTGATTTTGACCTTACCGGAATATTGAATGCGGCCGCAATAAGCCCGAGGTAATTATATGAATACGAATTCTTATTCCGGACGAATATATCAATTTCTTTTCTCAGGTTTTGATATTGCCGTTCGGTTATGTACAGGCGGTAGATGCTGCATCGTGTTGATTTAAACCGCCCGAACACCCCACGGTCAATATACTCCCTTATAAACCCCGCGTTGAACGGGTTGTACTTCCCCCGTCTTGCAAAGCTGTACATTTCCTCAAGGTTCTCGTCAAAAGCTATTGAAGCATGGGCAAAAGGTTCTTTTGTGTACAGCTTTATAGCCCTGGCCGGATAGGTTTTGGTCTGGGTCAGCACTATATAGATTGTCCTGTTTTTTTGCTCATAAGGTTTATAGCTTATCATATCATACCTGCTTGTAATAATGTATATTTTTATATAATGTTTCTATTTATAATTCTGTTTTTATAAATTTTATAAATTTTTTATTTATACTAGAGACAATTATATAATACAGGTATGATTTTATCAATACATATCAGGCATCCATGCCTGTATATATCATCAGGGCGTCCATGAAGAACTTTGCCATGCCCGGTTTTCTTGTGTCGTAAAAGGCTGTAAACCGCTCATCATCCACATACATCTGCGCAAGTCCCGCATGCCTCTGCTTGCTGTAATCCTTCCACACAAACATAAGCCATTGCTTATGCAGCTCACAGGCCTTTTGGGCCAGATCCCCCGCAGGGTCGCCGGTTTCAAACGCGGCTTCCAGTGTATCGAGCACCTCGCTGCCAAGCCTTTCAAACTGCTCATACTGCTCCTTTGTCAAATTAAGAAGCTTTTTATTAGAAGAGTCCACCGCTTCCTCACCGTATTTCTCACGGATTTCCTTACCGTACCTGCGCTCGTTTTCTTCAACAAGTTCCTTCTTAAGTCCTTCAAATTTCTCGTGATTGCTCATCTTTATTCTCCCTTCCAATGATTTAATTGTTTTTTCAACATTGTTAATCAGTATATCCAGCTGTTTTCTTCTCTCCAGGAGCATTTCCCTATGTCCGGCAAGCGCTTTTGCAGCGTCAAAGTCAGGTGCGTCCAGCATTTCCTTTATCTTGTCCAGGTTGAAATCCAGTTCCCTGAAAAACAGTATCTGCTGCAGCCGGTCAACCTCTTCCTGTCCATATACCCTGTAGCCGGACGTATTTATCCTTGCAGGCTTAAGCAGCCCGATTTCGTCATAATACCTCAGGGTCCTGGTGCTGACACCGGCCATTTTAGCCAGCTTCAATATGGTATACAACCATTCTTCACCTCCTTACAAGGCCATAATAAACCTTTACGTTACGTTAATGTCAATAACAAAATAAAAAAACATATAAAATCTAATTAATTGACACCTTGCTTATTATAGGCTATATTAAATAATCATTATAATATCAGCCAATACGCAGATTATGCTATACTGGGGAGGTAAATATGAGAAAAAAAGCAGCAGTTTTGATGGGCAGTGATTCGGACCTGCCCGTTGTCCAGGGTGCTATCCGCACTCTTAAGGATTTTGGTGTTGAAACCGAGGTTCATATCATGAGCGCACACCGCACACCCCACAAGGTTATGGAGTTTGCGTCAGGCGCAAGGGAAAACGGCTTCGGCGTTATCATATGCGCGGCAGGAAAAGCGGCTCATCTTGCCGGAGTGGTTGCATCCCATACCACCCTGCCTGTAATAGGTATTCCCATGAAATCTTCGGCCCTCGACGGTCTTGACGCCTTACTGTCCACCGTCCAGATGCCGAAGGGAATTCCCGTAGCCACGGTAGCCATTGACGGAGCCGACAACGCGGCGCTGCTTGCGGTTCAAATTCTTGCCGTAAATGACGAAGAACTGGCGAAGAAGCTCCAGGATATGAGAACTAAAATGACCGCCGAAATAGCGGAAAAGGACAAAAAGCTTCAGGAGAAACTGTAAGCTTGAGATAAGCGATTGAAAGCATGATATTTAAGACTTAAGATATGCAAAACTAAAGATATTAAAAATGGACTATGCTTCTGTTACCGATGCATAGTCCTTTAATAATAATTGTAATTTTCCATATCCGCCAGCAGCAGATTCGGAACCCGGTCATCCTGAATCGGTCTGCTCATCAGGAATCCCTGTATGTAATCACAGCCCGACAGCCTTAAGAAATCCAGCTGCTCCTTGTATTCAACGCCCTCCGCCACCACCTCGATATCCAGTTGGTGGGCCAGGTTTATTATGTACTTGATTATCTGGTTCATCGTTTCGTCCTTGCCGATTTTGTCTATGAAGGACCTGTCTATCTTTAAGACATTAATCGGGAGCAGCTGCAGGTAATTAATTGATGCGTATCCCGTTCCGAAATCGTCCAGCGCAATCCTGATTCCCATACCTCTCAGCTTGTGAATTATTTCACTTATGTGCTCGGGATAAGATATAAGCACGGACTCTGTGATTTCAAGCTCCAGGTATCTTCCGTCAAACCCTGTGTCATTCAGAACCTCCTCTATCATTTGCACGAATGAAGGCTCTATCATTTGTATTACCGAAACATTTATGGAAACCACCGTTCTTACCTGGTGCTTCCTATGTAAATCCACAAATTTTGTAAGCACTTCCTTCATGATCCATTTGCCCAGATCGACAATAACGCCGGTTTCTTCGGCAATCGGTATGAATTGGGATGGGCTTACATATCCTATGCCCGGATATTTCCATCTTGCCAATGCTTCGAATCCCCGAAGCTTGATTGTCGCGCAATTATACATGGGCTGATATTCCATGTACAGCTCGTTGTTCTTTAACGAGTACATCAGCCCGTTTTCAATCTGAAGCCTTCTTGCAACCTCCTGCTGCATCTCACTGGTGAAGAATTGGATATGGTTCTTGCCCATGCTTTTTGCCGCGTTCATTGCTATGAAAGAGCTTCTGACCTGTGTGATAACATCCGTTCCGTCATTGGGATATCCCGCGATTCCAAAGCTTGCGCTGACATGGTATTCCTTGCCGGCCACGGTTACCTGTTCCTTAAGCGCCAGACGGAAGCTCTCGATATAATCTATCAGGTTGTCATCTTCCATGTATTCCGGAATCAGCAGGTAGAATTCATCACCGCTTGAATGTCCGAGTATATCCTGCGGCCTTTTTATCGCGTTCCATCTGCGTGTAACCTGGCATAGAATTTCGTCGCCCACATTATATCCGGCAACCTCGTTTAATCTCCTGAAATCGTCAAAATCTATGTAAACCAGGTAAAACTTGTCACCATGTTCCCTTTTGATGAGCTTGTCCATTTCTTCAAATATCATATTCCTGTTCGGGAGTCCCGTAAGGCTGTTGTAGTAGACCAGATGGTGAAGTTTTTTCTCGTTTTCCTTGCATAATTTCGTATAGTAATACAAATCTTTAAGACGCCTTCTTACGGCTATGGTATGGATGGTCGCAAATATGATTATTATGATTGAGCTTGCAGGAAATAAAGCCAGCAGCTTTTGTTCACTGTCGAAGAATAAAAACACCGCAGCAACACCAAAGAATAGAACCGAAATACTCACCGTAAGTCCTATCCTTAGTGCTGTCCTTTTTTTAAGAATACCTGGTAATTCAAGCTTGTCGTTTTGATTAAGTGCGTCATTTTTCCGCTGCATAATCCGTCCTTTACCAAAAAAAGTAGTATGTTATAATTAAGAATAATAACATACTACTTTTATAAAGTCCATAACTTTTGTTCAATAACTATATTAATTTATGTATATCACTTATCCGTTCCGGCCTTCAGCTCAACTTCACTGACTACAACCTCTTCACCGGACTCCTCTGTTTCAGTTTCGACTATCTTGGCAACGGTTATGGATGCAACCTGCTGATCTTCGTCTGCGTCCGTCTTGAGTCCTTCGCCAAGAACGAGGTCCTTAACATATATGACATCCCCATCTTCCCTATTCGACACGTCTACTTCGATGAATTCCGGTATGTTCTGAGGCAATCCGATTAGCGGTATTTCATCCATTACCCTGTTAAGCACCAAGCGTTTCGACTCCAGGAATTCTTTCCCGGTAAACCTTATAGCCACATCAACCTTTATCTCCTCATTGAGGGAAACCTTTTGAAAGTCGATATGATAATAGTCATATTTGAGAGGAGAATACTCGATTTTCTTTATCATTACATCATAGCTTGAGCTGTCGGAGGCATGAAGCTTCAGGATAGCGTTTCGCCCATGTTTCCTAATAACCCTCCTGAGTTCATCCTTCCTTACGGCAATCGGCACCGAAGTATCACCCTTCCTGGTGATTATGCCGATGGCATAGCCGTTGTTTATAAGCCTCCTGTTCTCCCTTTTGCTTATTTCCTTTCTGATGTCGACATTTAGTTCCGCTACTTTTGACATAATACGTTCCTCCTTAATTAATTTATATAAACAGCTTGCTTGTCATTTATAAATAATGTTATTTGTATACACAATTTGCACTATTCAGAACAAATAGCAAACCAGTATATACTATATTCTATATCTTTATATACAAATGTCAAGTTTTAGGCTGATTATATAATCAATTATCTCGGAACCATAATTCTTGTCAGCTTTTTTCGCGTATGGACGATAGTCCGAACAAGCTTCCGAACAGTCCCAGCACAAGGCTTATGCCCGGCAGCCATAATGCCATCATGTCAATCAGTTCTTTTCTTGGCGGCAGAGGAATAAACAGCAGCGTTCCTCCCATGCTGTCATAAGCGCCGTTTATAAGCCATACCACCGCTGCGGCAGCTATTATTCCGCCAAGTACGGTTAAAATGACACCGGTAAGGACATACGGGAATCCTATGAATACTCCCGGAGAGCCCAAAAGCTTGAGCGTGTTTATCTGATCCCTGTTATTGTATATACCCTGCCGGATCATATGGGATAGGATTATCAGCGTTGTTATACCAACCGCGGCAGTCATAAGGTACCCCAGTATCTTTAGGGCATATGTAATATCCTTTATCTTTTCAAGCACTTCCCTGTTATCTCTGACATACTCAATGCCTTCGGTATCCTTTACACTGTCAAGCACCGCATCCATGGCTTCTACATCTATTCTGATCTCGACAAACGCCTCAAACGGGTTATCGGTAAACAGCTCCAGAATTGACGCTTCTTCGCCCAGGATTTCCTCCATCCTTTGCTTTGCTTCTTCCTCGCCAACTATCCTGGTGCTGCGCACCCCGTCCATTCTGCCGATTTCTTCGGCTATGGACTGCATTTTATCGGTGGTGACATCTTTTGTGAAATACCCGTTTATCTCCGCTTCCTCATTGAGCATTGTCACCAGGCGGCTTCCGATATCCGTTCCAGCTATTACGATGCCCAACAGGAACAGGATTAAGCCTGTGCCAATGACCGTAAAAATGTTGGACAGAAGGTTAAGCTTTATTATCTTTCCGGATTCCTTAATGAAATAACCGAGATTATAGAAGAATCTCCTCACTCCGTCCACCCCCGTTCTGCCGTTACCCTGCCGTTGTTTATTCTTATGAAGGTGGCATCCTTCTCATCCTTAATCAGGTGTGTTGCATGGGTGGTGATGATTACCGTCGTATTGTCATTCCTGAAGGATTTTAACAACTCCAGGATATTTACCGCGTTGTCATAATCCAGGTTACCCGTTGGTTCATCCGCCAGTATAAGAGAAGGCTTTCTTGCGACCGCTCTAGCTATGGCAACTCTTTGGGCTTCTCCCCATGAAAGATTCTCCACCTTTGAATATTTCTTATGGGCGAGTCCGACCTTTTCCAAGGCTTCATGGGCCTGAAGCTTCATTTGCTTCGGTGTTATTTTAAGAAATCTCATTCCCATGATGACATTTTCCAGGGATGTCCTGCCCTTTATCAGCTTAAACTCTTGAAACACCGGTCCGATTTTTCTTCTTATCCTTCTTATGGTCCTGGTGCCGCTGTGCCTTACCTTCTTGTCAAAGACGCTTACGGAGCCGACCGTCGGTATCTCCATGCCCATTATGAGCTTGAGCATGCTGGTTTTCCCCGCGCCGCTAGGACCCGTTATGTACACCAGCTCACCCTGGCCGATGCATAGATTCACGTCGTACAGCGCCTGTGTCTTGTCAGGGTATATTAATGACACTTCTTTGAACTCTATCAATGCCTTTCCTCCTTCCAGCCGGACTAAAACAGCGAGCCGAAATCAATATCTATGCGGAAATTAATGAATCCGTCCTTCGTATTTACTTCCTTAAGCTCAAAACCTATGGTAACCATATCTCCGGCAATCTTCTTCAGATCTATTGTAAGCTGACCGTTGCTGAACAGCTCGTCTATCGATTCCTTTTCGAGAGCCATGTCATAGAAGGTTCCCGACTCCGGCACAAATACAACGGCACTGTCACTCATCAGCTCAAAATGCCCGTCAAGCACCAGGCGGTTATCGGGTACCTCAACCCTTACCTTGTCTTCCCCAAAGCTGAGGAAGATATCCGGAAGATTTGAATTGTCATTAACTATCCGGTTGAAGGTATCCTCATGTATGGAACCTTTTATATTAAAGAAATTAAACACAAGGTTTAGATCTTCCGTTTCAAAATGGCCTTCGCTTATTATTTTGGCGAATTCGTCCATTAACCTCGCAAACAGTTCCTTAAGGTTATCCCACATGATTTTTAAGCTGTCCAGGTACTCCTGGTACTGCTGCTTCTTCTCGGCAAGGGATTCCAGGTATTCCTCCTGCTGTTTCACAACCTCATTCTTGGCAGCTATGGTTTCCTCAAGCTCCTGTTTCTTGGCCTCAAGAATGACCGCCTTGTCGGAAAGCTCCTTTCTGCCGGCTTCAAGCTGCCTCTTGCTTTCTTCAATTGAGGCAAGAAGCTCAGCGGTGTTCTTTGAAATATCCTTTATGAGATTTAAGCTTTTTATGAACGATGTCAGGTCCTTTGCATTAAGCAGGATATCCAGATACGATGCGGGACCGCCCCGCTGGTAGCTTATAAGCACCTTCTCCAATATAGCCAGGTTTTCATCATAATTCACCTGCTCCTTGGCAATGGACTTGTCAAGCTCTTCAATCTCCTCAAGAAGCCTGTCAATTTCATCGGATATCCTGGCTTCCTCCTTTTTCAGGCCTTCTATTTCCTGGGTGTAGATAAAAAGCTGCTCCAAGGCCTTCTGCTCTTCCTCGGTAACCTCCTGAAGCTGCCGGTTTGCTTCTTCAATAGGCTTCACTTCACCGGTTGCCTTATATGGGTTAACCAATAAGCAAACCGCAAGCATAAGGGCTATTATTACCGGGTATTTGCCTTTCCTTAAGTCCATCCGTTTTCACCCCCTAGGCAGCGTGGTTTTATACTTAAATTATATCATAGCCGGATAACATATTAATATAATGTTATGTCAAAAAAATGTTATAAGGCAGTCATAAGCTGTTCTTATGACAAGTATAATAACTATTAGTTTTACTAAAGTTATATATAATGATATAATAACTGAGTGACAGAGCGGTAAATTGTCTTTAATGCAGCAACACGCGGCAATTTACACGTAAAAACAATATAATGGATAGCGGTGCTGCCGCGGCTGCTATCCGAGGGAGAGTGCGTATATGAACAGATATGTTGGAACCGTATCAAGAGGCATCCGTGCCCCGATTATTCGAAGCGGTGATGATATCGTCGAGGTAGTTGTAAAGAGCGTTCTTGACGCCGCAAAATACGAGAATTTTGAGATCCGCGACAAGGATGTAGTGGCTGTCACGGAAGCCGTTGTTGCCCGCGCGCAGGGTAATTACGCTACTGTGGACCAGATAGCTGCCGATATCAGGTCAAAGTTTGGCGGTAATGAAATCGGCGTTATATTCCCCATTCTCAGCCGCAACAGGTTTGCCATCTGCCTTAAGGGAATAGCCAGGGGCGCAAAGAAAATCACCCTTCTTCTAAGCTATCCTTCTGATGAGGTCGGAAACCACCTGGTTGATCTGGATGATCTGGACGAAAAGGGTATCAATCCCTGGACGGACGTATTGACCGAAGCCGAATACCGCCGCCTGTTCGGATGCTACAAGCATCCTTTTACCGGCATTGATTATATAGAATATTATAAGAGCATAATTACAAATGAAGGCTGTGAAGCCGAAATCATTCTGGCGAATGACTGCCGTGTAATCCTTGATTATACCAGGAATGTGCTCTGCTGCGACATTCATTCAAGGGAAAGAACTAAGCGGCTGCTTAAAAAAGCCGGGGCCGAAACCTTGTACAGCCTGGACGAGATTCTTTCTACTCCTGTAGACGGAAGCGGATATAACGAAAAATACGGCCTTTTGGGATGCAATAAAGCGACCGAAGATACGGTAAAGCTCTTCCCCCGCAACTGCCAGCCCGTTGTTGACGGAATAAGCAAAAGGATTTACGAGCTGACCGGAAAGCGTGTTGAAGCCATGATATACGGCGACGGAGCGTTCAAGGATCCTATCGGCAAGATATGGGAGCTCGCCGATCCGGTTGTATCACCCGCTTACACCGCAGGCCTCGAGGGACAGCCCAATGAAGTTAAGCTGAAATATCTTGCAGATAATGAATTTGCTCATCTTAAGGGAGATGAGCTTAATGAGGCCATAACCGAATATATCCGCCGCAAGGGAAGCAACCTGGTGGGCGACATGTCGTCCCAGGGAACAACCCCAAGGCGCCTGACAGACCTGATAGGTTCTTTGTGCGACCTTACGTCGGGAAGCGGCGACAAGGGAACACCGATTGTTTTGGTGCAAGGTTATTTTGATAATTATTCCTCGTCCGCCGATTCCTCTTCCACTACTTCAAGATAATTGGTTACGGCATATAATGTTTTGCCTTCATATTCAACCCTGGACCAGCCGTTGCTTCCGATTCCGGTTCTTATGGCAATCTGGCCGTGCTCCAGGGCTGTTACTATTGTATCGTCACTCTCGGTGCTTGGAACAAGCCTGAGATTAGTTACTATCTTGGCAGTTACCTTCTGATTGACCTCGACGAATTCTATTCCTGCTTCAGGGTTTTCGAGCGTGGGCTTCAGAAGGTTTTCTTTATAATTAAGGTTCGTGGTAAGGTAACTGGTTACGGCATACAGGACCTTTCCGTTATATTCGACCCTGGACCAGCCGTTGTCTCCCAAACCGGTACGAACCGCCGTGTCACCATAATAAAGCACTTCGACTACCTCACTGCCCTCCGTGGTGGGAAGATTGCGGAGATTGGTTACTTCCTTGGCGGTAACAATTTCATTTACCTCCTTGAAGTTAATCAAAGCCACCGGGTCTGCTGATACCTCGTCAACCGGCGTGTTGTCCTTGGCTTCCGCAGCCTTGTCATAGCCGAAATAAGCAATATTTAAGTCCACAGGACCGTTTATGCCCGGTACCTTGCCCTTATTGGTATACTGCCACATGTCATGTACTCCGAGATAAGACGATGCGGCGCCCTTTACCATAATGTCAGGATACTGGGCCACCCATATCTTGTACTTTCTGGTCAGCAGCTCCGTATCCCAGTCAGCGCTGCCCTCCAGTTCATTTTTCGAAGCATAGAACATCGGCACATATCCCTCACCCTTGATATAATCAAGGAACACTTCGGCAATCCTTGTCCTTTCTTCCCTGGTCAGGTTATGCTGCCTGTTGTCCGGGTCCGAAAAGCCTTCACAGTTATAAGCCACAGGATATGTAATCCTGTAAGGGGCTATGAAATCCGCCACCCATTTTGCCTCTTCCAGCGCCTCTTCTTCATTTACAGCCGACGAGAAGAAATATACACCCGTCATAATCCCGTGCTTTCCAGCCTGCTGCAGGTTGTACTTCGCATAAGGGTCCTCGGTGATTTCACCGCTTACCAGGGTCCTGTAACCGATTCTTATCATGGCAAAATCAATACCGGCTTCCTTTACTTTGGACCAGTCTATCACTCCCTGCCATTTTGCCACATCTATTCCGTAGGTTATGTCGTCCGTTTCGTTCTCGGATTTTTCTATTTCCCTTACGTCCAACTCCGGTCCTTCAGGGCTTTCCTCCTGCCGCTCCCCGGACTGCGGATCTTCGGTATCCTCCTTAATGTTATCCGGAACCGGAACATCTATGCTATAGTCTATCTTTTGCGTTTCATCCTGTGACCTGTCAAGGTTGTCCGACAAGCCGGCTTCATCCAGGTCCTGTTCGCTTGACGCAAAATCGCTGCCATCCTTTTGATGGCTGTCCGGCAGGGTCTTAAGCAACCCGACCCCGAATCGAACCACAAATACCAGAAGGGCTATGGCTGCAATTATGGAAATTATGTATATTATAAGCTTTTTCATATTTATGCTTTACCTCTTTCCTGTATCCTGGGCGCGTTTAACCGGCCGAAACCGGTTTCTTTTGATGCTTTCATTATATATTTATACAAAAAACACGGCAAACAGGCAAGTGTGTTTTTGTGCCTTGAATACTAATAAGGCAATTATCTGTTAATCAGGTAATATCCTAGCACTATTATACCCAGGCCGATCCGGTACCATCCAAAGGCTGTAAAATCATTGCGCTTGATATAGCCCATCAGGAACTTGATGGCGGCTATCGATACGGCAAATGCCACGGCCATGCCTGTTATTAGAACCGCAAGCTCCATACCGGTAAAATCGAATCCGAACTTGACAAGCTTAAGGGCACTTGCGCCGAACATTACCGGAATAGACAGGAAAAACGAATACTCTGCCGCAATGCTGCGGGAAGCGCCAAGCAGTATCGCTCCCAGTATCGTAACACCCGACCGGGATGTCCCGGGTATAAGCGACAACACCTGTATACAGCCTATAAGCAAGGCTGTTTTAAAGCTCAGCTCACCGAAGCTTTGTATGGCAGGCTCCTTCCCCCTGTTTCTTCTTTCAATCACAATGAACAGGATACCATATAATATTAGCATGATCGCCACGGTCACATAATTATAAAAATTCTCATCAAACCAGTCGTCAAACAGAACCCCCATTACACCCGCAGGTATTACTCCTATTATTACCTTGTACCAGATATTAAGGGTATCCTTCTTTTCATGTTTTGACTTCTTTGATGAGAACGGATTCAGCTTGTTAAAATACAGTATGATGACGGCAAGTATTGCCCCGAGCTGTATGACAACACGAAACATTTCCATGAACTGCCCGGAAGCATCAAATTTCGCGAACTCCTCCACCAGGATCATGTGCCCGGTGCTGCTAATGGGAAGCCACTCGGTAATGCCTTCCACGATGCCAAGCAATATGGCTTTAAGAATCTCCAGCATGACAACCTCCGATTACTATTATAAAATACACTTCTGAGCATAGCATTTTTATCTGAGGATTTCAAGAAAATGCATATATATTTTGCTCATGCGGAAAACAATAAGCATATATTAATTTAATGAAGCAAAATTCATCCACACCAAAACCGAGAGGTGAATATATGTCAAACTCCGCAAAAATCAAATTCTTCCTTGGCAGCAATACAAAACGGGGCTTTATATCGCTGTTTGACGAACTTCGGGACCCGGCAAACATAAAGAGGCTTTATATTATCAAGGGGGGTCCCGGAAGCGGCAAAAGCTTCCTTATGAAGAAAACAGCAAATGCTCTTGAAGAAAAGAAGCATACTATCGAATACTTTCCCTGTGCAAGCGACCCGGACTCACTGGACGGGTTTTATGACCATGACGCCGGCATTGCCATGATGGACGGAACGGCGCCGCATGTTATCGACCCCGTATATTCCGGTGCTTATGAAGTAATAGTCAACATGGCAGGCTGCTGGGACGATTCCGCCCTGTTTGAGCACAGGGAGGAAATTATTTCCTTGAGCGATACCATCTCGGACTGCCACTTTATGGCCGCATCATACATCGGTTCCGCCGCTGCCCTGCTTGACGCGAACATGCGGCTTGCCGCACCGTATGTACGTCATAATATGGTAAATGACATTGTCAGCAATATTTTTATTCCCAACATTGTCTCCAGGGTAAAGAAAAAGGGCAAATCACCAAATCCGGGAGGTGAGAAAAAGCGGCTTCTCAGTGCCGTATCGGTCGGTGAAACGGTGTTCTGCGATGAAACAATCAAGGCGCTTTCAGATACCGTATATGTAATCCGCGATAATTGGGGAGCGGCTTCGAACATGCTGCTTATAAAGCTGCGGCAAGCCGCCTCATTAACCGGTATCGAGCAGGTGGTCTGCTTCTGTTCCATAAAGACGCCGGATAAAATCGAACACATTATTTTCCCTTCAGCCGGCATAACGGTAACCACCGCTAACTCATTCCATTCGGTCGGAGATTCTTATGACGGCAATCACATAATTATTGATGGAATAATGGAAGAAATACCGAAAGTCAAGCATATGCAAATGTCCATAAATCTCGAAAAAGCCGCTGAGCTTGTTTACACCGCCGGTGAGCATGTAAGGCAGGCTAAGCTCCTTCATGACGATCTGGAGGCATATTATATCAAGGCCATGGATTTCTCCAGGGCCGACACCATATACAGCAGGATTCAAAGTGAGATAACAGATTTATAATCGTGCATAAGAATAATAAACCAAGTTAATCAAGAACCTCCCATACCTTCTGTCATATTATGTTATTAGTTTGGTTGGGAGGTTTTATCATGCCTAAGCTTAATGATGCTTCTGTCGGAAGCGTAGTTACTGTACAGAAACTTGAATCAACCGGCATACTGAGGGAAAGGATGCTTGCCCTCGGCCTTACCAAGGGTGCCAAGGTTGAAGTCATAAGAAAAGGGCCTTCCGGTGACCCGACGCTGTTTTGCATCAGGGGCGCTATGATTGCGCTCAGAAATGAAGAATCTTCCCTTATAGCGGTTCAGATATAGAGTTTAGGAGGCTTTTATGGGGTTAACAGACCAATCAATGAAATCCTCTGCATTAACGGACATTTTTCATATAGATAAAAATGATAATGAATTTGTCATAGCCTTGGCTGGGAATCCGAACACCGGCAAAAGCACTGTGTTCAATTCCCTTACGGGGCTTCGTCAGCATACCGGAAACTGGCCGGGCAAAACAGTGGTTAACGCAAGAGGAAATTATAGCCACCAAGGCAAAGATTTCATTCTTGTCGACCTTCCGGGAACATATTCCCTGTTCTCTTCATCGGCAGAGGAAGAGGTGGCCAGGGACTTTATCTGCTTTGGCAACGCCGATGCAGTTGTGGTTGTGGCGGATGCGACATGCCTGGAAAGGAACTTAAATCTTGTATACCAGGTAATGGAGCTTACGGATAACGTAATCCTTTGCATCAACCTTATAGATGAGGCCAGAAAAAAGAAAATTGAAATAGATGCTGTTGGAATTGAGGAAGATCTCGGTATTCCCGTCGTGCTTTGCGCCGCAAGAAACGGCATCGGGATTGCGGAGTTAAAGGATATGGTATATAAGGTGGCCATGGGTGAGATAAAGCCCACACCCAGGATAGTCGAATATGATGCCGATTATGAGGAATTAATAGGCAGTCTTGTAAGTGTTATTGGCCCTGCTGTTAAGGAACTCTTAAGAAATGTAAATCCAAGATGGGCCGCACTCAGGCTGACCGATGGAGATGAGAAGTTCATCAACACTTTAACCGGGCATCTTCCTGGTTATTTACAATCCGCAATTGAAGGTATTCTGGCTGAATCATGCTTTTTCAAGGAATGTAAGGCTTGCGGCATATATAACAGTGTATACGATAAAGACAAGCAGGCCATCAGGGATATGATCGCGGAAAATACCTACCGCCGGATAGAGGAAGTTACAGCAAAATACGTTAAAACCGATACCAAAAAACAATACCGGGACAGGATGATTGATAATTATATAACCTCGAAAATATTCGGATTGCCGCTGATGCTTGCCATGCTTGCGCTGGTATTCTGGATTACCATATCGGGGGCAAACAGCCTTTCCGAACTCTTGTCAGGCTTTCTCTTTTGGGTTGAAGATAAGCTGACCGTTTTTTTTAAACACCTGGACGCACCGGATTGGCTGCATGGAGTCCTGGTGCTTGGTATGTACAGGACTGTTGCCTGGGTAGTGTCGGTCATGCTGCCTCCCATGGCAATCTTCTTTCCTTTGTTTACGATTCTGGAGGACCTCGGATACCTTCCCCGTGTAGCGTTCAATATGGACCATCTGTTCAAGAAGGCCCGGGCCCATGGCAAGCAGTGCCTCACAATGTGCATGGGCTTCGGATGCAATGCGGCCGGGGTAACCGCCTGCAGGATAATTGAATCCCCCAGGGAAAGGCTTATTGCCATCCTCACTAATAATTTTGTCCCCTGCAACGGAAGATTTCCAACTCTTATAGCAATCTCCGCCGTGTTCATAATGTCACTTGGATCTTCCGGGATCGGAAACCGGTTATTGGCTGTGCTGATGGTCTCGGGGCTGGTGGTTTTTGGGATTGCTGTGACCCTGGCTGTTTCCTGGCTCCTGTCAAAAACCCTTCTTAAGGGTATTCCCTCGGCATTTACCCTGGAGCTTCCCCCATACAGGGTTCCGCAAATCGGCAGGGTGCTCTATACATCCGTAATAGACAGGACCATATTCGTGCTTCGGAGAGCTGTAATAGCCGCCGCACCGGCAGGCATAATAATCTGGATACTCGGAAATATTCATATCGGCGATTTGAGCCTGATTGGCCATGCTGCGGGCTTTATGGACCCGGCCGCAAGACTGATTGGCCTTGACGGGTATATTATTTTGGCTTTTATTCTCGGAATCGCTGCAAATGAAACCGTCATCCCCATACTTCTTATGTCCTACCTGTCGGCTGGCGCCATGACGGAGCTTAGCAGCATTGAGTCTCTTGGGCATATTTTCCTTGACAATGGCTGGACCTGGCTTACCGCACTGAACACCATGCTGTTCAGCCTTCTTCACTGGCCCTGCGCCGCAACTTTGCTGACAATAAAAAAAGAGACCGGCTCCATGAAATGGACGGTCCTTTCGGCGTTCATACCAACCGCTGCCGCGGTATTGGTATGTTTAACAACAACACTAATATATAAAGCAATAAATATATTATTATAATTTCTAAATCTGATGCCCAACAGCCATTAACTTGACACAGGCGGTTAACTCTCTATTTAGCAGTTTAGCAGCTTCCTGCACAGCGTTTCAAGGGTTTTTGCAGCCTGTTCATGGGCGCGGGCTCCCGGATGAAACCTCGATCCGACCGTTTCTTCCGTTATGTCCGGAAGCAACTGGACATATACCTTGCTGTCTTTTGCCTGCTTCTTATACTCATCCACAGCCCGTATTATCGAAGGCATCATGCCGTCTCCGAGCATTCCGTATGCCCAGATTATATGGGTATTCGGATTATACTTACGGACCTTAAAAATGAAACTTGTCACGGCATTCTCAAATTTCCTTAAATCCTCCTCGTTATAAGACCCGTCATCATTTTTCCTTTGCTTGTATACCTTGCCTGAAACCTCGTCCACCCACTGAGGGTTGTTGAATGCGCCTTCATCATTTGTCCCGAGATTAACTATTACGATATCGGGTTGCCATGAGGAAAAATCATAGGGGTTATGGGCCCCAAGCGCTGCGGCCTTTTCCCCGCGGATTACCCCGCATACCTTCTCGTAATAGTCTGGGATGTTTTTGTGCGGATTGTTGTCATAGCCCGAATAAACGCCCCATCCGCATTGGGAAATGACACGGTAATCGGCATTCAAAGCCTTCGACAGCATGTATGTATAATTCCGTACGGCGGAAAACCACATCATTATCCAGTCCGCTTCCTGTTTGGAACCAATAGCCCCTTCTCCGGAGGTGATGCTGTCGCCTATGAATTCTATCTTATATGGCCTTTCAGGAACGGGAAGAAATTCGCCGTCACATTTTACAGCGTGGATTTGCAGACAGCTCTCCGCATCCTCGCTAATGGGCTGGGTCTCCTTGATTATTTTTACATTCTTTACAACTCCGCCGTTCATTTTTCTGAATACGCATAACCATTTCCTGCCCGGCGTTACCATTTGCCTGCTGATATACGCACCGTTTATAACTATGGCAACCCATGGCTCATGATATGCGTGTCCCGCCTCGATTTCAACCCACAGCTCCGATGCTCTGACATTCAGCTCAATCCCGCTGCCTGTCCAAAAAAGCGTAAGCGGGGACAGATACCCGGTCGTCCTGCCAAGTATCTTCATATTTCCAATATCAGCCAGGTTATAATGATCCAATTTCGCCATCTGTCAAATTCCTTCTTCCTAAGTCAAATCTTAATTTTCTTCCGCAATAAGCTTGTCCTGCCTGTAGATATGCTCCACCAGCCAGGTCGTCAGAAAATCCAGCAGCTCCAGCAGGGCTTCCCTCTGGTTCTCGTCTATATAATCGGAGCTGTAGCTGTTTATTTTCTCGATAAAATCATCATGGGCCACCTTCTGGGACAGATACCTCTTGTATTTAATGCTTGTCATATAGGTTTCCTCATGGTCGAAATGATACTTGGTATAGGCCTTAAGCTCCCTGATGAGTTCCATGATATAGTCGTATTTGTCCGGTATAAACTCGTTCGTCAGAATCTCATAAGCGTCATTTGCAATGTCAAACAGCTTCTTATGCTCGTTATCGATGAATTCAATTCCGGTATAGTATTCCGGTTTCATTTCGTACATTGCCATAGTTTTATCCCCTTTTCTTTTATTATTCCGCCTTTTCCCCAATCAGCTTGTCTTGCTTTAAAATATGCTCGACGAGCCAGTTTGTCAGGAATTCGAGCAGCTCAAGAAGAGCTTCCTTCTGGTTCTCATCTACAATGTTTGAGTCATACTGGTTTACCTTCTCGATAAAATCGTCATGCTCCACCTTGTGCGTGAAAAACCTCTTGAACTTAATTGCGCTCATGTACTCTTCTTCATGGGCAAAGTGATACTTCGCGTAGTCCTTAAGCTCATTTATCACTCCCATGATATAATCATACTTGTCCGGTATAAATTCGTCAATCAGCAAATAATAAACAGTATTCGCAATCTCAAACAGCTTCTTGTGTTCTTCATCAATAAAGTCAATCCCCGTATAGTATTCCGGTTTCATCTCGTACATTGCCATATGCATCTCTCCTTCTCATATGTACATAAACAACTTATACAATATAATTTTATCATACGGGTATTTCAAATACAATATTAATAATAGGAGTTATTTTCAGATGCCAGGTACCATTGCAATGGTGCCAGGTACCGTTACAGGCTCCAGCTCTGTCCGGGATATTTTACGTCCATGATAATGCTGTCGTACCTTCCGCTTGACGCTTTTTTATACCTGGCAATTGTATCGTATTTGCCCCACATGTGCATCGGGAATACATGCTTAACCTCAGCGGTTTCCAGAAGGGCATCCATTCCGAGCCTGTACCATTCCTCCTGCCTGGGATCAAGGGGCGCAAATGCAATATCTATTGTCAGTCCCTTAAGCCTCAGCATCTCCCTGTCAAATCTGGCCTTCATATCGTTATTGTACTGCTTGCTTTCACCCGGCCACATCCAAAGGTTTAAGTCTCCGGCATGATAAACAGTATAGCCGTTATATCTTATGAGAAATGCCACGCCGCAGTCCGTGGATTTAAGAGTGCTTATACATATCCCTTCTCCATCTCCTTCTCCGTCTCCGACATGAAGCGCAAATTCACCATCAGGCCTCGCAATCGTTATATTCCGGTGCATTTCATCGGTTATGCCGTACCTCGTCTTTGACCTTTCATTTATATTTATGTCCGAGGATAGAACATACCATGTATTCGGTCTGTCTCCGAATATTTTAAAAATATCCGGATTAAAGTGGTCGCCGTGACTATGGCTGACAAACACAACAAGCATTTTATTACCGTCAATACGGGGTATCTGCCCGCTTGACCAGTCCATTAGCCAACAGCACCTGTCCCATTCCAGCAAAAAGCCGCTGTGACCGATATAGGTTACATTCACGTTCATCATAAAATAATCCCCCTGGCATTGGTTTCGGATTTTCACCATTTAAAAACACGCACATAAGATATTTTATAAGTACATTTTATGAAAGGAACAAGGCTGTCATGTATTTTGGCAATTCGTCTTATAATAATGATAAAAGGGCATTCTACTCCGGTAGAAAAGACTCCGTCCCATCATGGTGCCCGAACCGCTATGTAAAAGACTACGGTCCGGAACCATATGTGACGAATATCCGGGATGCCGCCTTATGCAACAACGCTTTCCGGATGGCGCTGTGGACCGGAGAACATCTTCAGCTTACCCTTATGAGCATAAATCCCGGGGATGAAATCGGCCTTGAAATGCATCCGGACGTGGATCAGTTTCTGCGGATCGAACAGGGCCACGGGCTTGTCATGATGGGATATGACAAAGGCAATCTTTCTTACCGGAAAAATGTCTATAAGGACTCCGTTATCTTCATACCGGCAGGTACCTGGCACAACCTCATCAATACCGGCGGTACCCCCATAAAGCTTTATTCCATCTATGCCCCGCCCAATCACCCTCACGGTACCCTGCATCCGGCCAAAGAGGATGAAGAGCACATGCAGTACTAAACAAAATGAAGGGCAAATACATCAGCTGTATATCAGGTAAAGAACCTCCTCATTTCCTCATTGGTTTTTAGTATCTCTTCCCTGAAAGCCCTTGCTGACATGCGGGTAGCTCCCTTGCTCAGTATAATCAGCTGTTCAAGGGCATCGGAGGTCGCTACTGTGACACTATTGCTTTTCGCTATTTCATGGGCGACTTTTTCGATATACTGGTCTGCGGTTTCGGCTTCCTTGGTGTATACCACGTCAATATTGTGGTATTTTTGAACCGAGCCGACACCGCCCTTGACCTTGTATGCGTCGAACACAAGAATAAGGGTGCACTTTTTATAGCCCTGGTAATTGCTTAAAATGTCCATAAGCTTAAGCCTTGCCGCGTCCATATTTGCCTTCGCAAGTTCGTTAAGCTCGTCCCACGAGAAAATGATATTATACCCGTCCACTAGGAGATATTCCTTAACCGGTTCCCCGGACCTTGCATCCATACTGTTTTTGCTTGCGTTCTGTCCCGGTTTCCCTCTTAAGGTGCTGCCTGTATTGCCTGTTTTGCCTGTATTGCCGTTATTAGCGTTTCCACTTTCCGTGGCCTTATTATCCTGCCTGCCGCCTGCATCATGCGCAGGCGCATCCTCGGGCTTTCTTTCATATCCCAGCCTGCTTGGAGTATATAAGACGCTTTTCTTTATAGGCCCGTAGGTTCGGGTAAATATCTCCTCCAGTTCCTTGTCCTCCTGCCAGGAATCGGCCTTGTTTTTCGACGGTTTTGATTCCATATCCCTGTCAGGAACGGCATTTTCAGTTTCCCGGGTTTCTTCATTAATGCCGTATTTATATAATTCTTTTATGTCAACTTCCACATGCTTGTAGTCTTCAACCCGGTCCCAGGGCACAATAAAGCTCGTCCCATGGGAACAGAACACCGACCCGGTGGGATTCTCTATATCCGCTTCACTGTCATAACCAATTTTTTCTATAACTTCCTTTTCATTATGGCACGGAAGATACCCTGCCGGGCTGCATGACAATACTCCCCTTCCCCTGGTGTAAGCCTTGACCTCCAAATGGTATCCGCTCATAGTTGCCACCGGGCACAAGCCGGATATAACCGCCATATCCCCTTCAATCTGCGGCGGCTCAAAGCTTCCGTTCATCTGCTGTATATCCGTCATTGCCCTGCCTACGGCGTCTGCCGGAATCTTCAGCCTGAAATTATAGTACGGCTCAAGCAGAACACTCTCCGCCTTCTTAAGCCCATGCCGGACCGCACGGTACGTGGCCTGCCTGAAGTCCCCGCCTTCCGTATGCTTGTTATGATATCTTCCCGTCAGGAGCGTTATTTTCATATCCGTTATAGGTGAACCCGTCAGCACACCGACATGCTCCTTCTCACCCAAATGCGTAAGAATCAGCCTTTGCCAGTTGCGGTCCAGCATATCCTCGCTGCATACGGATTCAAATTTCAGACCGCTTCCGGGTTTGCCGGGCTCTAAAAGAAGATGAACCTCGGCATAGTGCCTTAAGGGTTCGAAATGCCCCACGCCCACAACAGGCTTCATAATGGTTTCCTTATATAGAATGTTTCCCGGACCGAACTCAACAGTCACCCCAAAACGCTCTGCTATCAGGTTCTTAAGAATCTCGACCTGCACCTCGCCCATAAGCTGTATGTGAATCTCCTGGAGCTTCTCGTGCCATACGATATGAAGGGTCGGATCCTCATCCTCCAGCTCCCGAAGCTTTGAAAGCATCTGGAACGCGCTGCATTGCGGCGGAAGAATCAACTGATATGTAAGAACCGGTTTAAGGACGGGCATGGCCATATCCTCTTCCGTTCCAAGCCCCTGCCCAGGGAATGTCCTTGTCAGCCCGGTAACGGCGCATACCCTTCCCGCTTCCACCTCGTCAGCGGTTTCATATTTTGATCCGGAATAAATGCGAATCTGGTCGGCTTTTTCTTCCCAGGTATCCTGCGGTTCTCCGTAATTATACAAATCATCTGAATTTTTTCTATTGCTTAACGCCGTTTTAACCTTTAAGCTTCCGCCCGTTATCTTCATAAATGTCAGGCGGCTGCCCCGCTCGTCCCTGGCAATCTTGTAAACCTTGGCTCCGAATGTATCCGGGTAATGCTTAATAAGCGTGTACTTTTCCAGTCCCGAAAGAAATTCCGCAACCCCCTCCTGGCGAAGGGCCGAGCCGAAGTAGCACGGAAAAACCTTTCTGTCTTGTATAAGCCCGGCAATATCGGAGTCATCGATCATGCCGTTTTCCATGTAAGCATGAAAAAGCCCGTCATCATACACGGCCAGGTTCTCCATAAGCTGTGCGGGCTCCTGACCGGCGCTGAAATCCACGCAGCCTTCATCCAGCGCCTTTTTAAGCTCCGCCATGAGCTTTGCCTTGTCTGTTCCCTCCAGATCCATTTTATTGACGAATATAAAGGTAGGAATTGCATACCTGCAAAGCAGATGCCAGAGTGTCTCCGTATGGCCCTGAATGCCTTCGCTTCCGCTTATAACAAGAATTGCATAATCCAGGACATGAAGAGTCCTTTCCATTTCTGCGGAAAAATCCACATGACCCGGTGTGTCAAGCAGGGTAACCAGCATATCATTGTATGTAAATACCGCCTGCTTTGAAAAGATGGTTATTCCCCGTTCCCGTTCCAACTCATGATTGTCCAGGAACGCGTTCTTGTGATCCACCCTGCCAAGCTTTCTTATGCTTCCCGTATGGTATAAAAGGCTTTCCGCCAGCGTGGTTTTGCCTGCATCCACATGGGCAAGAATACCGATTACAAGCTTCTTCATCCATTTCTCCCAATCATTTTTATATTCACGGTATATCAATCACCGTATACCCACAGCCGTAAAGCAGCATACACAGTCCAGATATCAGAACCTCATAACCTCATCGTAAACCGGTATGGAAGGAGCGGCGCCCATCCTCGATACTGCCAGCGCGGCAGCCTTTGAAGCTGTCTCAAGGGCCTTTTCCGGTGTTGACCCTGACGTGATCTCACGGACAAAATATCCTGTAAACGTGTCTCCGGCAGCCGTGGTATCTACGGCCTTTACCTTGAAAATCCCCTGGCTGCGGCGTTTTTTGCCGTCATCATAAATAGAGCCCCTGCTGCCCAGGGTAAGTACAAATACACACTCCGGATATTTATTTCTAAGCTCCTTAAGTATCTCCTCCGGTTCGTCCCTTCCTGTAATCTCCTTGCCTTCTATTTCATTCAGAATCAGGTATGAAACCTTGTCCAGCGGCAGAGACTTAATATTTTCCGAAACCGGTGACGGGTTCAGAATTATTTTCAATCCCCTTTGATAAGCCTTGTCCATTATAATGCCCAGGTTATTTATCTCATTCTGCAGCAGTATATAATCTCCTTCTCCAAAATGGCCAAGTACATTGTCAATGTGCTCCAAGGTAATACTGCTGTTGGCGCCGCCGTAAAGGATTATGCAGTTTTCACCGTTTTTGTCCACCTGGATGATGGCATGACCGGTGACCTCATCCACGGTCTCAATGAAGCTGCAATCCACACCGCTTTCCTTGAGTATGTCAATAAGCATTCCGCCGTCCTTTCCCACACAGCCGGCATGGTATACATTAGCTCCGGCCCTGGCAAGCGCCACGGACTGGTTCAAGCCCTTTCCGCCGCAGAATTTCTCCAGCCTGTTTGACGCAAGGGTCTCTCCGCCCCTTACAAAATGATTAACCTCATACACATAATCGATGTTTAGCGAACCAAAATTTAGTATCTTCATGACAACCTCCGGCATAAACTGATATTTTCATATAAATAATATCATTAGCATGTTATAAAAGCAATAAAGCCGTTATTTGCCAAGATTTTCCCAGTGCATATATGCTTCATGAAGCTCCATCAGCGAGCCGGACTTGTCCCTTGCTTCAAGCGCGCCCTTCAGCCTTGCAATGGATTTGGAAAGCTGGTTGATTTCATCTCTTTCCGAGCCAAACTGTATCCTTTTTAATACCTTGTTCCATGCGCTTTCCAGGCTCCCAATCTCTTCTGACGCGTCGTTCCAGGCGCCGTTTTCAACCGCCTCAAGCATATTTTCAATTGCTCCCGGTATATCATCATCACTTCCAAGGGGTTTTTTCAGAATATTGCCGCTGAGCATAATTAATGAAAAAAATACCAATACGGCAACCGTACCGGCATAAATCAAGAACTTTTTCACGTTTACCTCCTTTAACATGTTTGTCAGGCATGAACACTGCAAAACAACCGGATTTCATCTATTCAAATGTATCCCGGACCATTAGTACGGTCCCTTGTAATCACCTATGTCTTTTACGTTTTTTATATCGTCATCGTACTTGTCAACATACAGGCTTCCCGCATCATTAATCAATACCAGGAAGGCCTCCGAAACATCATTTATTCCGTGTTTTTTCAGCTGGTTCATCAGCCATTTTTCGTCCTTGTTCATTTGCCGCAGGTTCTGCTTGATGAGCTTACCGTCGTAGACCAGTTCGGTGCTTATGCCTGTAGGTTTCGCCTTAATTTTCAAATCCTGCCTTGTAACCGGCAGGTATTCGGGCTTCTTCAAAACGGACAGGCTTCCGTTTGGTTCAAGTATTGCATAATCCACTTCATTCATATCAAATATTCCCTGGTTGCGGAGAAGCTCAAGAACATCCGAAACCCTGAACTTCATCTTTTTTAATACATTGTCCAAAATCTTGCCATTCATTATTACAATTACAGGCTCACCCTCTATGAGCTTGGCTGCATATCTCCACTTTAGGGAAATATACTGCATAAGGTAAGCCAGCACCGCCCAGGACACCAATCCTATAAAATGCGGCCACGCCCTGCTTGATAAATCCACGGTGGCCTCAGAGGCTATGGAACCTATGGTAATGCCCAGTATATAATCAAAAAAAGTCAACTGGCTGATTTGCTCCTTTCCAAGAAGCCTTGCGAGAATCAGCAATGTAAAAAAGCTGATTATTGCCCTGACGACCACAACCAAACCCTCATTCACAATAATACCTCCGCTTGTGACTCTGTATGATATAGATATATTATTATGAAAAAAATGAGGTTTTATCCGTTAAGGAAAAACCTCATCCCATGCTTCATGCCGAAGCGGTAAATATATATTATGTGTTTATTATTTAAAACCCACCTGCTCCGCCGCCACCGGCGCCTCCACCACCGCCGCCGGAAAAGCTTCCGCCCGATCCGGACGAAGGAATTACGAGCGAACTCCTGATGCTCTTGTTGAACGAATTATCCGAATCAATGCCAAACAGTATATACCAGAACAACCAGCTGTCCGTATTCAAAGTATCCGTCAAACCGGTTAAGCCGATCTTTTTTGCCAGTCCCCGGGAAGCTCCCACATTCAAGGCCATTGCGTAAATCAGCGCAGGGTCCGAAGTATCTATACTGTCCGGTGTCAGGTTCGGATAAATCCTGTTCATGTAATTCTTAAAGCTGATCCATTTTTTACGCTGAACATATCCCTTGTCGGACAGCCTGAAGAACAGGGATATTCCATATACCAGCGTAACTGTAAAACTCGCAAATCCTGCTATGGCATACGGGCTGCCAAGCACCGCGGTTATAACTCCCAGCACAAGGTTTACAAACGACAGCACTATCAGCATGCCGCCCAAGGATGACTTGCCGTGGTCCAGGTATCCCAGCCTGTCGGCTTCTTTCTTGACCTTCTCCATCCATTTGCCCTGGCTGTTCAGGAACTGCGTTGATTTATGCCTTATATAATCCCTGATTTCATCGGTGGTCACCTTTATGCCGTTTCCCATTTCAATAAACAGCCAGTCCATGAAATATCTCTCATGGTCCGTCAAGGGCCCGTCACTGAGCGAACCGTTTATATCGGTCCTTTCAATGACATAATTATCGTTCTCCAGTATGCCTAAAGCCTCATCCGCGCCCCGGATCCGCAGGTACCCTTTTCTGAACAGGTCAAGTATCGTAGCAAAAATCATGTTGTCCGCGGCACGCATATAGGTTATGTATGCCGTTACGGCGGGAGTGCAGTCCTCCGGGATATCCCTGTATTCGATACTCAATATGTCCTTGTTAACTTTCCTCCTGCACTCATACATTGCCAGGAAAAATGCCAGAAAGCCGATAAGGCCCGCGCCAAGAGAAATATAACCAAATTTCCTTCTTGCGGCTTTGCTCCTTTGCCTGTCCCGTTCAATTTTAGCCTTGTATTCGGCCTCTTCATTCAATATGTCCTTGAATTTGTCGATATTCTGAATATTGGTTGATTCCGCTAAATATTCAACAGGAAAGAGCAGTCTTCCCTCTACATATGTCCCGTCTTGCACATTATCGACCTTAAGCCTGTAATGACCGCCGCCCGCCCTTTCAATTACGCCGTTTGCGGGTCCGTGGGCAAAGGCCTGTACCTCACCGGTCCTATCTTCATATGGAAGATAAATATCAATAACCAGCCTGTCTATCGGTGTGTCATTTTCCTTACCGATAAACTTGTAATACAGCTCGCCGATATCATTGTACCTGACCGCGACATTATTCACCGTATAACCGATTCTGAAGGTCTTGACCTCATCCCTTGACGGAGAATATATCTTAATAGTAAGCTTGTTTTTCTTCTCATTTACGGTGTATACGCCCTTGTCACCGTTATCAGCCTTTTTTGCGGGCTTGTATTCAGTTATGCTTCCTGTGTCCACCTCGGCGACCGTAATACCGGTTATGCTTTCTATATTGTCCAGAACGATTTCCCGGTATACGCCATTGAACTTTTCATTGAACTCGAAGGTTATATCTTCCGATATAACCAGATCCCCGTTTGTCTCAAGGCTCGCCTCCACCTTCCATTCGTTTATTTCCAGGTTCTCTTCGGCTGAAGCCTGTCTTGGAAAAAAGGTTAATGATAGAGCCATGAACAGGATAACCAAAAGAGTTTTTAGATGTTTTTTCATAACGCCCTCCCGGTGCTGTTATACGCTTAATAATGTATTATTGTAATTCTTATATGATAATTATAAATTATTATGTTAATGCAGTATATTAAATTTTGGTTAAAAAAAGGAGGCCGGTGCACGTCGGCATCAGCCTCATGTAACTAATAAATAATCCTCGATACCCGTTATTAGTAATTCTCTTTTCTTACCTCGAAATATGCCTGCGGGTACCTGCAGACAGGGCAAACCTCGGGAGCCTTCTTACCTATTACCAGGTGTCCGCATATACGGCATTCCCATATGGTTTGCTCACTCTTTTCAAATACCTGCTTCATCTCAACATTATTAAGCAGTTTGCGGTAGCGCTCCTCATGGGTCTTTTCTATCTCGGCAACCCTGCGGAACTTGGCCGCAAGTGCGGTAAAACCTTCCTCCTCGGCATCCTTTGCGAATCTTGCATACATATCGGTCCATTCGTAGTTCTCACCTTCGGCGGCATGCAGCAGGTTCTGCGCGGTGTCACCCAGGTTGCCAAGCTCCTCAAACCACAGGCGGGCATGCTCCTGCTCGTTTCTTGCCGTCTGAAGGAATATCTCGGCAAGCTGCTCATAGCCTTCCTTCTGGGCCACCTGTGCAAAGTATGTATACTTGTTTCTTGCCTGGCTTTCGCCTGCAAATGCCTCCATCAAGTTCTTTTCTGTCTTGGTACCTGCGTACTTGTTCTTTGAATCGCTCATCTTCACAACCTCCTTAATAAAATTTTCTATATCCGTATTATAATACAAATGCAAATAGTAATCAATACTATTATTAATTTTTTATATATTTTCTTTTAATTTAAAACCCTCCTGAATGCATGGAACCATACAAATACGGTTTATGCATGCAAGAGGGCTTAATACTACATGAACAGAAGCAGGCTTAATGCCATTACGGCCATGCCTGAAATCAAACCGTAAATTGAAAGATGGTGTTCACCAAACTCCCTTGCCGACGGAAGCAGCTCATCCAGGCTTATATATACCATAATGCCCGCAACGCTGGCAAATACAAAGCCAAGGACGATGTCGTTAAAGAACCGGAACAGCAGCAGGTATCCTACAAGCGCGCCTATTGGCTCGGCGATACCGGACAAAAACGACATCCGAAACGCCTTTTTCCTGTCGTTCGTCGCATAAAACACCGGAACCGCCACCGCTATTCCCTCCGGAATGTTATGTATGGCAATGGCTATGGCAATCGGAATTCCAAGCTGCAGGTCATGCAGAGCCGCCGTAAAGGTTGCCAGACCTTCGGGGAAGTTGTGAATACCTACGGCAAGAGCTGTAATTACTCCCATTCTCATTAGGTTGGCCTTATGCCATTCGCTTTTGCCGTCCATTTCCTCGACGGTATGCATCTCATGAGGGTTCTCCGCTGAAGGAACCACCTTATCGATAAAGCCTATAAGCAGCATTCCGAAGAAGAATCCCCCGGTGGTGAGCCATGTGCCAGCTTTCGTCCCCATCTCGGCAACCAATATATCCTTTGCATTGAAGAAGATCTCAACAAAGGATACATAGATCATGACTCCCGCCGAAAATCCCAATGCAACTGATAGGAATTTGGTGTTTGTCCTGCTGGTAAGTAAGGATAGAGCTCCTCCGATCCCTGTTGCAAGGCCGGCAAATAGTGTTATCACAAATGCTGTCAAAACTGTTCTAGGCTCCATTTTTCCTCCTTTTATCCATACAGCAGGTAACTAATCGTATTTTATTTATGAAGTATCTTCTCCGCTCTCGGTGCTCTAAGCAGGCTGGCCTGAGGCATATCGTATCCAAGCAGGGGCTGCAGGTATGTCTTGAATGCCTCGGTTACGTTATTGCCTTCCTCGTTGATAAACTCGTCAGGCATTAATCTTGTGTTGGCAGCCACATTTTCAAGGGCGGTAAGCTTATACTCCACGGAGTAGTTACCTGTTCTGTTTATTGTTATTGAACCGTCCACGTTGTGCCATATAGCGAACTGGGCGGCTTTCTCTCCCACTTCTCTGGCTTCATGCTGGTCAATATGGGAGACGCAGCCGAAGAACGATCTTTGCAGGTATCCTAATGTATCCGACCTTACTCTTTGAATGCCAAGCTTGGTCTTTATCTGGTCAGCCAGGATATCTCCAAGCAGGCCCGTACCGGACAGCTGCCTGTTGCCGTGTGCGTCCACATCTCCTTTCATATACTCGGATATGATGGGCTTTCCGCTTGGTCCCTTGATTCCTTCGGAAACGGCTATAAGGCATCTGCCGTACTTTTCATATACTCTCTTAACGTCCATCAGGAACTTGTCAAATGAAAACTCCCTTTCAGGCAGGTAAATCAAATGCGGGCCGTCATCGGGATATTTCTGCGCAATCGATGCCGCGGCGGTAAGAAATCCTGCATTTCTTCCCATTACAACCCCAATATGAACTCCGGGAAGGGCGCGGTTGTCCAGGTTCAGGCCGATGAATGCCTGGGCAACAAACCTTGCGGCCGATGGATAACCTGGTGTATGGTCATTCATCATAAGGTCGTTGTCAATGGTCTTGGGGATATGAATTGCACGGAATTCATAATCCGATTCCTCAGCTTGTTTATTAACAATTCTAACCGTGTCGGCAGAGTCGTTGCCGCCGATATAGAAGAAATATCTAACCCCGTGTGCCTTGAATACCTTGAATATCTCCTTGCAGTATGCTTCATCCGGCTTATCCCTGGTTGACAGTAATGCCGATGAAGGTGTGACCGCAACGGCTTCCAGGTTGTGGGTGGTTTCCTGTGTCAGGTCGATGAAATCCTCATTGATGATTCCTGCCACACCGTTGATTGCACCGTACACCTTTGTGATTTGCGGGAACTTTCTTGATTCAAGAACAGCTCCGACCAAAGACTGGTTGATTACCGCGGTAGGTCCGCCCCCTTGTGCTACAACAACTTTCCCTTCAAGTACCATAATACTTTACTCTCCTCTCGGTTTATAAAATTTATGTAAAAACTAATTACATTCCGGCCATTTGAAACGCAATTTTCTTATATTATAATCCTTTTTCATGTTTTTTGCCACAGAAAACTGTTAATTTATTCAATGTCTTTCACTTTAACAATGCCTTTCGAATTTCACGCCAATTCGGCATGTACCTGTCCATGTACCCCTTAAATACCGCATTGTGACTGTGTTCCAGGAGATGCACAAGCTCGTGGACAATTACATATTCGAGAAATATAACGGGCTTTTTGGCAAGCTGCAGGTTGATGCATATCTTTTTATCCACGGTTTTGCATGATCCCCATCTGCTCTTCATGTTCCTTACCGACACGGCATCCGCATGCACTCCGATTATCCTCTCCCATTTATCAAACAGTCCGGGAAGCATTTCCTTAAGTTTTATCCGGTACAATTCCAGGATTATCTTCTCAAGGCGCCTTTCATCAGCTTCACCCTTTACCGTGACAATTACCGTATTGCCAAGTATCTCCGCTTTGTTCCTGTTTCCTTCATTTATCCGAAGCACATAGGGTATTCCCCAAAGGTAAATAATCTCGCCGTCGCCATACCTTTGCTGCATGCTTGCCCGCTCCTTATACCTGCCAAGCTGTTTTTTTATCCAGTATGCCCTGCTGCGTGCGAACCGGCAGATGTCTTCATCCCTTGTCCTTAAAGGTGCTGAAATCCTTACCCTGCCGTCATGCCCGGACACCCTAAGGTACATGTTCTTAATCCTCTTTTTGCTTACTTCAATTTCTATCCCGGATACCGTTATTGTATTTTTCGTATTATATGGCTTGTTTGCTTTATTTGCTCCATATGCTTTTTTTGCCCTGTTTTCTCTTCTCATGTTTTTTCCCTTCATAATCGTGTGCCCGTATGTTCATGTAAAACCCGGCAATTCAATAATACCAGATATACATAAAGAATCAACAACAGATATTTAATTATCCTGTCATATATTGTCACATGGTATAATTTTTTTTCATATTATATAGTATCACAACAATAATGCGGCTTTGTTAACTTAGTATGAAAGAAATGAGACCTGAAAGGCCTCTGGTAGGTTTAAAAAAGGGAAAAACCTACAAATGGAAACGCCTAAGTGTAAGATAACACGAAAAAAAGATACG
>Ga0134095_1000060_pt1 | contig 120768 bp, 106 predicted proteins | sample 6_2taG_FD_94449 | JGI IMG/M metagenome (GOLD analysis project Ga0134095, IMG submission 94449) | Switchgrass degrading microbial communities from high solid loading bioreactors in New Hampshire, USA - 6_20_20_110_A2 metaG | ecosystem: Engineered > Bioreactor > Semi-continuous > Anaerobic >... | reverse complement strand
TATAATTCCCAAATCTTTCAGGATGGCCAAGTGTTTGCTGACAGTAGTTCTGTCGTAATCAAATAGGCTTGCAATTTCGCAGGCACACATCTCCCTTTCGCCCAACATTTCGATGATTTCGATACGAATGGGATGTCCCATGGCCTTTAAGAGCATGGCCTTTTTGCGCTGGGTTTCGATTTTCACAGTTAATCCCTCCCGATAAATATGTGGCAATATTATCACATATAATGCAAGTGCGCAATTGGCATTCGAACCAAGACAGCGTCAATTTCACCATGTTTTTAAAACTCTTCGTGCATACTCTTGCTTGTCGGCGTCATTCTCTAGTTGCCTTTAACGACCATATCGGCCTATAATTAAACGACGTTAAAGCAATAAGTTGAGACAGGGGGACTTATATGATAAAGTTCATCGTCAGAAGACTTATACTTCTCATCCCGGTCTTAATTGGCGTCTCCGTCATCGCCTTCCTCATGTTGCACTTGGCACCTGGAGATCCAGCGAAGTTGCTTGCCGGGCTTGAAGCTTCCGCTGAAGACGTTGCAGCCCTACGGGTGCGTTTTGGCCTGGACAAGCCACTTTTCGTCCAATACTTCATGTTCTTGAAGGGCATCTTCGATGGCAGCCTCATATCGCTCAAGTACGAGATGCCCGTAGTTAACGTCATAGCTCCGAGGATTTTAAATACCCTAAAACTTTCTTGTGCAAGTATTTTAGTGGCCCTAACCGTCGGGATGATAGCCGGCATACTTTCAGCAGTCCGTCGGCATTCCATCGTGGACTATATCGCTACAACTATGGCCCTTCTGGGCGTATCGATGCCAGTGTTTTGGTGGGGACTCATCTTGATAATGATATTTTCGGTGTATTTGATGTGGCTTCCATCCGGCGGCATGGGCGACCTAAGACATTTGATACTGCCGGCGATCGTGCTTGGTACTTCTTCCGCCGGAGTCATAGCTCGCATGACCCGTTCCAGTATGATGGATATCCTAAAGCAGGACTACATAACGGCGGCCAAAGCGAAAGGATTGCCCTCAAGAATAGTGGTCTATCGCCACGCCCTGAGGAATGCGCTGATACCGACGGTTACCGTAGTGGGGCTTGAATTCGGATATATGCTTGCTGGAGCTGTGCTCACGGAGACCGTATTTTCCTGGCCTGGGATAGGACGCTTGATAGTCGATTCCATCATGGCCAGAGATTACCCCGTGGTACAGGCTTCCCTCGTTTTGGTGGCCGGCCTTTTCGTCATGGTCAACTTAGGCGTAGATATTCTTTATGCCTTTCTGGATCCGAGGATTCGCTATGACTGAGAAGAAGATCAAACACCCCGCGTTTGTCATATGGAACCAACTGAAGAAGAACAAAATAGCCGTGATAGGGCTTATCATAGTGTCCCTTTATGTATTTTGTGCCATCTTTGCTCCCTACATATCCCCTTACGACCCGACCAAGCAAAACCTCGCCGAAAGCTTTCAGTCGCCAAACGTCAGGCATTTACTCGGTTGCGACGATTTCGGCAGGGATATATTGTCCCGCATCATCTGGGGAGCGCGTATATCGCTACTGATACAGTTAAGCTCTGTCGTCCTGGCACTTATTATCGGGATATTGCTCGGTGCCCTTGGAGGATATTACGGCGGAAAGATCGACGAGGTAATCATGCGATTTATGGACATACTACTCGCATTCCCAGGAATGCTTTTGGCGTTGGCCATCGTGGCCATGCTCGGGCCCAGCTTGAGGAACCTCATCATTGCCATCGGCGTTTATTCCGTCCCGCAATTTGCGCGCATCACAAGAGGAGCAGTGCTGGCTGTGAGAGCGAACGAATACATCGTTGGAGCAAAGGCAATTGGCGAAAGCGATGCCGCGATAATTCTCCGATACGTCTTGCCAAACGCCCTTTCCCCTATTATCGTTCAAACTACGCTTCGCATGGCTACAGTATTGCTCACGGCCTCTGGCCTTGGCTTCCTTGGCCTTGGGGTACAGCCACCGAATCCGGAGTGGGGCACAATGCTTTCAAGCGCCAGGATGTATCTGCGAGCGGCTCCCCACGTGGCCATTTTCCCAGGCCTTGCCATCATGATCACGGTGTTGGGATTTAATTTCCTCGGAGACGGCCTGCAGGACGCCCTAAATCCGAGACTCAAGGAGTAGAAGCAAATGGAACCGTTGCTTGAAGTGAGAGATCTTGCTACGTACTTTTATACCGACGAGGGTACGGTTAAAGCTCTTGACGGGGTCTCTTTTTCGATCGGGCAAGGAGAGATATTGGGCCTCGTAGGGGAGACGGGCTGCGGAAAGTCGGTCACGGCTACATCGATAATGGGACTTATTCCTTCTCCACCAGGCAAAATTGTACAAGGAAGCATTCTTTTCAATGGCAGAGAGTTGCTCTCCTTGTCGGAACAGCAAATGCGCCATATTAGGGGCAAGGACATCGCCATGATCTTTCAAGATCCGGCAAGCAGCTTAAACCCAGTATTAAGGGTGGGATTCCAAGTGGCCGAAGCTATATGGGCACATACTGGCACCCCCATTCGAAAGGGAATCTTAAGGGCAGCAGAGCTTTTCGGTCTGGTCAACATCCCGGACCCTCAGAAGACGGTCAACCGCTATCCCCATCAGCTCTCCGGGGGCATGAAACAGCGCGTCATGATAGCGATGGCCCTTTCGCTAAATCCAAAACTTTTAATAGCCGACGAACCAACCACGGCATTGGATGTCTCAATTCAGGCCCAAATCTTGAGCCTGATAAAGAGATTACAGCGGGATTACGGAAGCAGCGTCCTTTTGATCTCCCACGATTTAGGGGTCATTTCCACAATGGCTCACAGGGTAGCAGTCATGTATTCTGGTTTGATCGTCGAGCAGGGTAGGGTGGAAGATCTTTTTCAAGATCCCCTGCATCCCTATACGAAGGGGTTGCTGGCAGCTATTCCAAGGGTTGACGAGGATAAAGACGAGCTTGCCGTCATCGAAGGGACATTGCCGAACCCTACCGATCCACCTTCCGGATGTCGTTTTCATCCGCGCTGCTCCCTTGCGACGGATGCGTGCAAAATAGAAAGGCCTCCCTTAAAAGCCGTGAAGCCTGCCCATGAGGTTGCGTGCCATGTCTACGCTCGTTAGCACTGAGGGCTTGTGCAAGTACTTTCCAATAGGGAGGGGAATCGTACGATCAAAGCCTATTGGATGGGTGAGGGCCGTCGACGGCGTTTCCTTTTCCATAGATGCCGGCAAAACATTGGGCCTGGTAGGCGAATCAGGCAGCGGCAAGTCTACCACGGGATTGCTACTTTTAGGACTCCTTGAACCCTCGGCAGGCAGCATCATATTCGATGGCAGGCCGATTGACGAATTTTTAAAAGACAACCCTAAACAGTTCAGGAGACGAGTCCAGGTGGTCTTTCAAAATCCCTTTGCTTCGCTAAATCCACGCATGACCGTAAGGGACATCGTAGGTAGAGGAATGAAGCTCCATGGCTTGGCAGAAAGTGAAAAAGAGCTCACAGAAAAGGTGGCTGCTTTACTTGTCGAGGTAGGGCTGAGAGAGGAACATTTAAATCGCTACCCCCATGAATTTTCCGGCGGTCAAAGACAGCGCATAGCCATCGCCAGGGCACTTGCCTTAAATCCCGAGTTTATCGTCCTGGACGAACCCACCAGCGCCCTAGATGTGTCAGTACAAGCCCAGATATTGAACCTGCTTAAAAAGCTCCAGCGATTGCGAGGGCTCACTTACCTCTTCATATCCCATAACTTGGCCGTGGTGAGACACATAAGCAACAACGTGGCCGTCATGTATTTGGGTAAGATCATGGAAAGCTCGCCCAAGGGAGAGCTTTTCTCACAGCCCCTGCATCCCTACACTCAGGCGCTTTTAAGCAGTATCCCCAAGATTTCCTTTCCCCCTGAGGACATAGAGACAAAAGTCATCGAGGGAGACATACCAAGCCCGGTAAGCCCTCCATCCGGCTGTCCCTTTAACCCTCGCTGCCGCAAGGCAGCTGACATTTGCAGGGAAATAATGCCGGATTTTAGGGAAGTGAAGGCAGGTCATTGGGTAGCCTGCCATTTAGTCTAAAATCTTAAAGAAGAAGGTGGAAAAGTCATGCTGTTGTTGAAGAATGCCCGTGTCTTTGCGCCTCAGGATATGGGAGATGTCGATATATTTACCGGCGGCGGCAAGGTGTTGGCCCTGGGAAGCAACATCACCTCTGTACCTGCCGAGACGAAGACCATGGATCTTTCGGGCTTCATCGTTACTCCAGGCCTGATAGATCTTCATGTGCACTTCGCAGGCGCAGGCGGGGAAGGCGGCCCTATCTTCAGGGCAGAACCCTTGAGCTTATCTTCGCTTCTTGAATCCGGCATAACTACCGCTGTAGGCTTGCTTGGAACGGACGGATACGCAAGAAGCGTCATGGAGGTTTTGCAAAAAGCTTACGCCTTGGAAATGCAGGGCATATCGACGTATATATTCACCGGTTCATACAAAATTCCACCGGTGACCGTCACAGGAGATGTCGCTACAGACATCATCGCCATAGAAAAGGTCCTGGGATTAAAAGCTGCCATAGCGGATCATCGCTCCTCACACCCAACAGTAGAGGAGTTCATCCGCCTTGCCTCTGAAGTGCGCGTGGCAGGAATTTTGAGCGGCAAGGTTGGGATATTTCATCTGCACGTCGGGACATACCCCGACCCCCTTTACATCGTCCGCGAGACCAATAGAAGGACATCGATCCCGCTTTATCACTTTCTGCCGACTCACATGAACAGAAACGAGACAGTCCTCGGCGAAGCGCTAAAATTTGCACTCGATGGAGGAAATGTTGATTTTACGGCCACAAGCGATATGGAGCACCCTCAAACTTGTGAGGCCATAATGCATCTTGTGGAGGCAGGAGTACCCCTGGACCGCATTACTGTGAGCTCCGATGCGGGCGGAAGTTCACCGCTTTTCGATGCGGAAGGGCATCTGCTGGATGTAAAGATAACTACGCCTGAGGATTTCCTTAAACAGTTCTTGCGCTTGGTCGACTTAATGGGACCTGAAAAGGCTATTTCCGTATTCTCCACAAATCCGGCACAAAGGTTGGGACTCGGCAAGAAGGGCAAAATTGCCCCGGGCCTTGATGCAGACTTACTGGTATTTGACAACGAATGGAACCTAAAGAGGGTGATAGCTAAGGGCAGACCAATTTGGGGTACAATATAAAATTAATAGTTTAGTTAAAAAGGAGGGGGTAGAAATGAAGCGTTATTTAATTGTATTGCTATGTTTGACATTCGCTATATTTTTAATGGTCTCACCTGCAACAGCTGCAATGAAGCTTACAATAGGGCAAGGCGTCGAACCAGTCGCGTTAGATCCTGCCAACGTGACGGATAATCCTTCGGAGGAGGTTTGCCACCATATCTACGAGGGGCTTGTCGGGTTTGACGAAGACATGAACATAATTCCCAAGCTAGCCACGGATTGGAGCGTTTCCCAAGACGGCAAGACATGGACCTTTCATTTGAAAAAGGGCGTCAAATTCCACTCCGGTGCTGCCTTTAATGCCCAGGCCGTCAAAAAAAGCTTCGACAGGATACTTGCCGGCGGATTGAAAAGGAGTTCCCTTTATCAACCAGTCATCAGCAAGGTAAACGCAGTGGATGAATACACCGTACAGTTCGTGTTGCCCCAACCCTTCGGTCCTTTCCTTCACACCTTATGCCATACGGCAGGGTTGATAGTAGACCCGACACTGATCGATGCCAAGGCGGACATAGGACGAAAGCCCTCGGGCACTGGCCCCTTTAAGTTCAAAGATTGGGCCGTGGGCGATCAGATAAGGCTAACTGCTTTCGACGGCTACCATGGAGGCAGGCCAAAGCTCGATGAGCTTGTCTTTAAGGTAGTGCCTGAAGACACCTCTCGCACCATGATGCTGGAGACGGGAGAGTTGGATGTTGCCGAGAGGCTTTCTCCCTTCGACATAGAACGCCTCAAGGTCAATAAAGATATAGTGGTTAAGATAGCCCCATCCTTGCGCGTCATCTACATAGGCATGAACTGCCAGAAGGGCGTCACAAAGGACGTTTTGGTACGCCGTGCATTCAACTATGCCGTAGATAAAAAGGCCATATGCGATAACATCCTAAAGGGCATGGGAGTACCTCTGGATACGCCTCTGGCCCCAAAGACCAATGGCTACGCCGAGGTCAAGGGTTATTCTTACAATCCACAAAAAGCCAAAGAGCTCCTAGCGGAGGCAGGCTGGAAAGATACGAACGGCGACGGGATCCTTGACAAAAGCGGGAAAAAACTTTCCGTCAATTTGATGACTCCCCACGGGCGCTACCTGATGGACTATAAGGTTGCGGAGGCAGTGCAGGCATATCTGAAGGATATCGGCGTGGATGCAAAGCTTGTCACCATGGAGTGGGGTTCCTACCTCGCAACGCTTTCCAAACCTCTTGAGGAAAACAACGTTGATATGTACTTGTTAGGCTGGTCACCGTCTACCGGAGATGCGGATTGGGTGCTGCGTCCACTTTTCCATTCCTCAAACTGGTCTCCTAACGATAACAACAACTTCTACAAAAACCCCGAGGTCGATAAACTGATAGAAGAAGGAATGCGCGCCGTAGATCCGGAAAAACGCAAGGAGATTTACAGGAAGGCGCAGGAATTGATAGTTCAAGACGCTTCATGGATCACCTTATACTGGATGAATAACGTGACTGGCTACCGCAATTACGTCAAGGGCCTAAAGATCATTCCGCTCGAGATGACCTTCGCACATCAAGCCTATATCGAACGCTAAAAACTCATGAGGTATGGGAAACGAGGCTTGCAACTGCCTTGTTTCCCATGCTATACGTGTGAAATGGGTAGGAACGAATGAGCTGGCATTCCGGCGTTAAAGGAGGGATGCGACATGCTCAAGAAAGAAGATGTGATCCATGTCGATCCTAAAGATCGGAAATTTCTTAGCGTCAGGTGAGTAAACTTAAAACCCCTTGACAACTTTTAGCAAGGGTATTATAAAAATGTAAACTCAAATATGATGGCAGGTTGTAGCTATGGTGACGAATCGAAATGCAGTTTGCGGATCATGCGGCAGTTGTTCCCGATCTTGGTCTTCCAGCCAAGAAAGGGTAGGGTGTTGCTTTTGGCCGCATGAGGAGGGGTAAAGTAACGTAAAGCTTAATTTAAGCTGTTAAAAGGGCCGGAGGCGATACCCTCCGGCCCTTTTCTTATTCTTCCACGAGGAAGGTGATAAAGCGATGTATAAGGTCTTGATCACTGAGCACATTCACGAAGAGGGCTTAAGGGATTTATACGAAGCGCCAAACATGGAGACTATCGTTCGTCTCGGCATGTCAAAAGAGGAGCTTTACGAGGCCGTAAAGGACGCAGACGCGATAATTACGAGAAGCGGCACTGCCGTCGATGCAAGGCTGCTTGAGGCAGGCAAAAACCTAAAGGTCGTTGCAAGGGTAGGAGTGGGGGTCGACAACATCGACCTGGAGGCAGCTAGCAAAAGAGGGGTGATAGTGCTCAACTCTCCGACGGGAAACACGCTGGCCGCAACAGAACTGACGATGGGAATGATAATCGCCGTGGCAAGAAAGATTCCTCAGGCAAACTGCTCACTGCTGAAAGGGGAGTGGAAGAGGGAGAATTTCTTGGGGGCGCAGCTTTATGGCAAGACCCTTCTAATAATAGGCCTGGGGAGGATAGGCTCCTCCGTGGCAACAAGGGCAAAGGCCCTGGGAATGGAGGTCTTTTGCTACGATCCGTACATAAACGCCAAAAAGGCGGAAAATCTCGGCGTAAGGCGCCTGGACGACTTGCATGGCGCTTTGGCACTTGCAGACTTCGTAACCATTCATGTGCCGCTCACCGGTGAGACCAAAAATATGATAGACGATGAAGCCCTGCGGTCGATCAAGAAGGGAGCATATCTGATCAACTGTGCAAGGGGAGGGATTGTGGACGAAAGGGCGTGCGTCGAGGCCCTGAAAGAAGGCAGGCTGGCAGGAGCGGCCTTCGACGTTCACGCAGTCGAACCCCCCAGAGAAAGCCCGCTTTTTGACCCCGAGATAGCCGATAAAGTAATACTAACCCCTCATATAGGAGCAAACACCATGGAAGCCCAGCGGGCCGTCGCAGAGATAGTAGTAAAAAATTTGATCAAGGCGCTAAACGGCGAACCTTACGAGAACGCCGTCAACATACCCTACATGGAAAACAGGATGACGTTGCAGGAAAGAGAATTCCTGTCACTGGCAAGGAGGATGGGCATGATCGCTGCCTGCGTCATCAGGGAGCACATCGCCAAGATGACCGTGACCATGGCGGGCCTTTTATTTGAGGAATTCGAGCTGAATCTGCCCTTTGAGCTGCCCTACAGGTACATGCCCTTTACCACGGCCACACTAAAGGGATTGCTCGAGGTAAGGCTTGGCCCTGAGGTAAACGCCATGTCGGCACCGCTTTTGGCTAAGGAGCAGGGAGTGAGCATCTTTGAAAGCCGTACCGAGGCAAGGACGTACAAAAACGTCCTGTCTATAGAGGTTAAGTCCCAAAACAAGGCGTTTTCCATGGACGGAACAGTGACCGAAGAGGGCAAAAAGCGAATAGTTCGCGTTGACGGTTACGAGATAGACTTTGTGCCTGAAGGCTGGATACTGCTTTTCTCGAACCACGACAGGCCCGGTGTCATAGGAAAGATAGGCACGCTGCTTGGAGACTATAATGTCAACATAGCAAATTTTGCACTGGGAAGAAAGAACGGAAGCGGACTTGCCATAGCCGCCCTGCAGCTGGACAGCAGTGCACCCAGGGAAATTATGGAAAAGATCCAGAAGGATGCCGACTTGTTATGGGCACATCTCATAAACCTGAACGGGGAGTGAGGAAGTTGCGATATTATCTGATACGACACGGTGAGACCACCTGGAACGCCAGGGAAATATTTCAAGGAAAGCAGGACGCGCCTTTAAGCGATAAGGGTTTGATGCAGGCACAGCTTACATCAGACATAGCCGCAAAGATAGGCAAGGCCACCATATGGTGCAGCCCCTTGCTAAGGGCCAGACAAACGGCCCGGCCCTTAGCAGAAAGAGGCGGGTACGAGATATTTATCGACGACGGCCTCATGGAGATAGATCACGGGGCGTGGGAATGCCTGCACGTAGAGGAAGTGAAGCGCCTCTATCCGAAGCTTTTTGAACAGTGGCACAGGCAGCCCGACAAGGTCTTGATGCCTGGGGGCGAAAGTCTGAAAGACGTGCAGGAGCGCGCCATAAAGGCCCTGGAAAGGATAAGACTGCGCGGCGAAGAACAAACCATCATCGTAACGCATGACGCGGTCATAAAGTGCCTGCTGTGCTATTGGCTCGAGCTTCCTTTGTCCGGCTTTTGGCGTTTTAGGCTTGCCAACTGCAGCGTATCCATAGTAGAGGAAGGAGAGACAGGCATAACCGTTCCGCTCCTTGGAGATATATGCCATCTGGGAAGCGGCTGTAGGTGGTCCAATCAAAGATCGCTATGAGATCTGCATTTAGCCTTTTCCTACGGAACAGCCTTGAGCATGCCTCCGTCAGCGATGATGGTCTGTCCCGTTATATAGCTGTTCGCCTCGGAACAAAGGAATGCGCACAATCGACCGTACTCCGACGGATCACCATACCTTCCCATGGGAATTTGACTCATCATGGCGGCACGGACTTGCTCCAATGGCATGTGTTTCTGCTCTGCCACAGCCCTGTCAAGCTGATCTATGCGATCCGTTTGAAATCTTCCGGGACCTATGGCATTCACCAAGATGTTGTATTGGGCAACTTCCCGAGCCAGCGTCTTGGTCATGCCGATGACTCCCAGGCGGAATGTGTTGGAAAGCATCAAGTTGTCGATAACCTCACGAACAGATGAAGATGTCGAGTTTACTATCCTGCCCCAACCCATCCTCTTCATGTGGGGCAAGACCAGCCTTATGGCCCGCACATAGCTTAAGAGGTTCAGTTCAAAGGCCCTTTGCCATACATCATCGCCAAAGTCCTCGAACTTTCCAGGGGGCGGACCGCCAGCGTTGTTGACCAGTATATGGATGGTGCCGTAGTTTTCTATGACGAAGCTCACCAGATCTTCGATATTATGGGCTTTGGTGATGTCGCAAACGTAATGCAGCGGCTCGTTTCCGGTGCGCTCTTTTATATCCATCCTGGCAGCGATCAACTTCCTTTCGTTGGTCGAGGTTATCACAACCTTTGCCCCTTCCCTTGCAAGTTCCGTGGCGATAGCTTTGCCCAAGCCGGAGCTAGAGGCCAATACAAGGGCTACCCTTCCCTCAAGTCCAAGATCCATCTGACATCCCTCCTTTTTGTTTACTTTGACTTTTTGACCTGGTCTACAACGGATTTGACCATTGCCCAGCATTGCTGCAACCCCAACGCTGCTCCAATCAAAGCTCCCATAATGGAAATAACGCCGCTCAAACAGTACCTTTCCTGGAGGCGAAGCCCGACGTAGTAGCCAAGCAATATGAAGCCGGCGATCAAAAGTCCCGAGGAGGCTATCTTGGCAAATATCGCTATGTCCTTGAAGTCAATCTTCATCAAATAACGTCTCCAGGTGACTTTTAAGCAGCTCTACCAGCTTATTTGCCTTGCTGTCGTCGAGACCCCCTATGATCAACCTGGTCTCGTCGTTCGACCTTTTAAGCACTACGTGCAGTCCCAGGTCTTCACCTATGGGCAGCTTCACCGACGATGTTCTGGCTTGCCTGACCGTTGCCTTTTGCCTCAGCTTTCCAATCTCTTCTTCCAACCTTCGAACGGACCACGACATCGCTGCTGCCCTTTTTGCAAGCAGGATCTGGTCATCGCTTGAGTCAATCCCCAAAAGAGCTCTGGCATGGCCCTCGGAGAGCTCTCCCTTTTCGAGCATGTCCTGGACTTGCGAAGGCAGGTCGAGAAGGCGAAGCTTATTGGTCACCGCAGGACGACTCCAGCCTAAACGGGAGGCTATCTCCTCGTGAGTCAAACCGAAACGGTTTGCCATCTCGTAAAGCGAACGGGCCACTTCTAGAGGAGAGAGATCCTCCCTTTGAAGGTTTTCCACCAACGCCACTTCAAGCGATTCGCCGTCGCTCAAATCGACGATCACGACCGGCACTTCCGCAAGGCCTGCAAGCTTTGCAGCCCTCCATCGCCTTTCGCCGGCAACTATCTCGTAGCGGTCGTTTACGCGACGTACTATTATGGGCTGAAGCAAGCCGTGCTCCTTTATCGAATCAGCCAAGGACGACAAGCTCTCGTCCTTGATGTTCTGCCGCGGCTGAAACGTCGAGGGAGTCAGTTCGTCGACGGAAAGAAGCGTACTTTTGAGCTCGCCTTCCTCTTCCCTTACGGCCGGCTTGCCCTCCCCGGCGGAGGCAAACAAGGCCTCCAAGCCCTTTCCTAGGGCCTTTTTCGGCTTAGCCACCTTTCTTCCACCTCCTCGGCCAAAGACATATAGGCCATGGCACCGATGCACTGCGGGTCATAATAAATTATGGGCTGACCGAAGCTTGGGGCCTCCGAGAGCCTTACGTTACGAGGTATGACCGTCGAAAAGACAAGTTTGGGAAATTGCCTTCGAACCTCGTCAGCCACCTCCCTGGAGAGGTTAGTCCGGCTATCGTACATGGTCAGGATCACGCCTCCGATGCAAAGCTTTTCGTTCAGATGGCGTTTAACGAGATCTATAGTGCCAACGAGCTGAGACAACCCCTCAAGGGCGTAATACTCGCACTGTATGGGAACGATCACCGATTCCGCGGCCACAAGGGCATTTACCGTCAAAAGGCCAAGAGAAGGAGGACAATCCAGAAGCGCCAGGTCGAAACCGTCAATTTTCGACAATGCCTTGGCCAGTCTGCTTTCGCGGCTCAACATGCCTACAAGCTCCACCTCAGCCCCTGCAAGCTCGAGCCTGGCCGGCAGTACGAAGACTCCCTTCCACTGCGTGGGGCAAACTGCCTTTTCGGGGCTTAAGTCATTTATAAGCACATCGTAGACGCTGCAGGATAAATGGCCCTTGTCGATCCCCAGGCCGCTGGTGCTGTGGCCCTGCGGATCCATATCCACGATGAGGACTTGCCTGCCCTTGTAACCCAAAGCAGCAGCTATATTAACGCACGATGTGGTCTTGCCCACGCCACCCTTTTGATTCGCAACGGCTATAATCCGCAAAAAATTCACCTCCACCAAGGCCTTTTTTCGGGAATCCCAACCCTTCGGGGCAATTTCATCTGGGCATCACGGGTCTTTTGCCAAGTGAAGATAAAAAGCTCCCTTTCGTCCAGATCGTACTTCCAAACCTCAAGGTCAGACCATCCAAGCCTTCCTTCCTCGCCGTAAAATTCCTCAAGCTCCTTAAAGGCTCGCTGGCCCTTAAAGGCCAGGCATTTTCCGCCACTTCTGACGAGAGAAGAAAAATATTCGAGCAAAATCCCGAGATGCGACACCCCGCGCGCAGCAGCAACATCGAAACGTTTGAAGTTCGAGAGGGCAAACTCCTCGACCCTGCCGCAGCAGACCTGAAGGTTTTTGAGCCCCAGGTCTTGTATCATATCACTTAAGAGCTCGCATTTTTTTCGTATGCTGTCTAAAAGTACAATCGAAAGGTCATTCCTGCATATGGCCCAGACAATTCCCGGCAATCCGCCCCCGGTTCCAACATCCACTACCCGAGCGTCACAGGGCAAAAGGGGGAGAGCCATGGCGCAATCCTTGATGTGAACATCAAATATCTCAATCGGATCATCGGAACCGGTCAGTCTTGCCCGTGCGTTAGCCTTGGCCAGGATATGGGCGTAATACATGAGCTTTTCCTTGTTTTCATCTATGAGGTTTGCTACGATGCCATAGGCAATTTCCTTTGTCTTTATCTCCACTATACCCTTCACCTCATGTCGATAATATAATATTTTACAAAAAGGAGGTACAGGATTGCGAATATTCGATGCAATCCTAGAAGGAATCAGGGCCTTCCCCGACGGAAAGGTGAGCGATATCGTCCTTGGATGGTACGGAAGTGTAGTCGTGCTCAAAGACGGTCGTTACGGCTTGGGATCCGTGCCTTCTTCGAAGTACGTTGAGACCTTTGAAGCCTCTTTTCTCCAGATTCGACGCTTATTACAGCTGTCCGCCCAAGGGCTTGCTGAACTTTTAGTATCCCCCTATCCGCAGGAATTCGCCATAGCAAGTGCAGCGGCATCGGCACTGGCACCCGTAAAGGTTCAAGGAATTTCTCTGCAAAAGTTTTTAGCAAGCCTGGATTCTAAAAAGCTTTATATCGTAGGATACGAGCGACCGCTTGTTCTGTTGTTTAACAAGCTAAACTTAAATCCTTACGTCTTAGACGATATGTCTCGCAAACCCGGCGTGCTCCCATCTTGGGTGGGACCTCACCTGTTAAACGACGCCGATTGGCTATGGATAACCTGCCAAGCGCTGAGAGACAGGCAAATGTTATCGCTGGAAAAGCTGATGAAAAACACGAAAAAAGTGGTCCTCCTGGGACCTGGCATACCGTGGCTGCCCGATGTCCTAAGGGCCATTGGAATAAACTTCGTGGCTCAACCACGTCCGCTGCACGATAAAGCCGGAGACGTATTTAACTACATAGCAGCGGGGGGCAACTACTGGGATCACGAGCTTTTCTCCTGGGAAGTCCATCAACTATAGTGCTAGGAATTTTGTGATAGCATAGGAGAGGACAATTAAGGTTTGGAAAGGAGATGTTGCCATGTCCTGCAAAAGCATATACGTGCGCAACGACAACTATCTTATAGTGCGCCTCAGAGACGGCGACGACTTTTTCGAAAGGCTCACAGCCGTCCTCGAGGAGGAAAAGATCAGGTCTGCAATTTTAGTATCGGCAGTGGGCATGATGAGGGACGTCGAAATAGGGTGGTTCGGAGGCGAGGAATACAAAAAGAGGACCTTTAACGAGCCCATGGAGCTTCTTTCAATGACGGGATCGGTCAACGAAAAGGATGATGGAAGCTTATTTATGCACCTCCATGTCGTGCTCGGCAGTTCGGAGCTTAACACCGTTGGAGGGCACCTGTTTCGCGCCACCGTGCACCAGACTAATGAACTGGTGTTTCTGCTTCCCACAGGCATAACCTTGAAGCGCCTCAAGGAAGGCGAAGGTTTACTGCGGTTATTTCCCGAACTTAAACGATAATTGAAATTTAAAAACATGGGCAAGGCACGCAAAGCTGCAACGGCGAGAGGCAGGATGAGGTTTGGTAAAAGGGCGCTTCTCGCCCTTTTGTTCGTCTGTCTTTTACTGCTTTTTAATGACCTTGGCGAGGATCAGGCACTTGTAGTCGATGTCATCGACGGCGACACGATCGTGGCGTTGGTCCATGGGCAGAAGGAAACTATAAGGTATCTGCTCATAGACACTCCGGAACTTCACCATCCCCGCAGAGGCAAGGAGGAGCTGGGGGAGGAAGCCAAGGCCTTTAACGCATCGCTCGTTTTAAATAACAAAATAAGGATTGAACTGGACAAACAGGAAAGGGACAAATATGACAGGCTGCTTGCATATGTATGGGTAAATACCGGCGGGGGAGAAAAGATGGTCAACGAAGCGCTCGTAGAAGAGGGGCTTGCCCTGCCCTACGTCATCCCGCCCAACGGAAAGTATTTAAATATCGTCATGGATGCGACCAAGCGTGCGCGAAGCAAAAACGTGGGACTTTGGAAGAAAGCGCAAAGCAGGATATTCACTCCCGATCAGATTTACTCCGAACTGCCATACCTGGCGGGCAGTTTCGTTACGATAAAAATTAAAATCGATAAGATCGAGAAGTCAGGCTCGAGGTGGATATTGTCCCAAGGAAAATCCAAATGCCGTCTGGTGATTTACGACAACAATAAATACCTGACTTCCGTCAAGGATTATCTGATCGGAAAGGAAGTCAAGGTGGTCGGCAAGGTAACGGCTTCCTACGGTGGAGCCGAGATAGCCATATCCGATTTGGCTCAAATTGTCTCGGAAAGCTTGCCGCTTGGTGAGTAAAATTACGGTACCCGGCCACTGGTCTGTACATGATAAGATATCATTGTGGAGGCGATTAAAAATGTCTAAACTGATGTGCAATAAAAAGGGTCTTTTCCTGTGGCTGTTTCTTTTTTGCATATTTTCGCTGCTTACGCCCAATACAGGCTTATCTGCAAATTTCTTCAGCGAACTTGACATCGACGAAGTATCATTGAAGGGACATAAGCTTCACATTAAAGGACATACCGACCTACCTCCCGGATCCAACCTCATGATAAAGGTGTCCATTCCAGATTTGGATAACGGAAAGGGAAAGGATCACGATGTGAAGGTCCATATCACGCCGGGGCATTTCTTCGTGATGATAGACCTGCCAAAGGAATTAAACGGCGAAGGTAAGGTTAAATTTTTGACACTAAAGGCAATCTTCGACCCCCATGAACAGCCCAAAAATGTCAAGGACAAGGTGGGCAAGAATGGAGAAAACCTAAAAGGTCCTAAGGTGAAGACGGAAAACGGCAAAAAGATAATGATAACATTTAAAAACGTAATTTTCTGATAATCTAACAGGGACCTGCATTACACCGAGGTGATAATTTGTCATGAAGACTAGAGGTAAATATATGTTGATCGCGTTAGCAGCTGTCATAGCCATCGTTGCGCTGGCCGTGGCAGGGGTTAACATGGGAACCGGGATAGTCAAGGAAATGGCGCCAAAGGCAGCTAAGGACGCTTTAGGTGTTGATTTGACCCTGAAGGCCGTCTCCGGCAACCCCATAAAGGGGTATTCCATCAAGGGGATTACCCTATCCAAAGGAGCCGAGGAGATATTGTCGATTGAGCAGGTTGGAGCCAGGCCCAGCATCATTTCCTTGATAAAGGGAAAGGTATATCTGACATCTCTAGCCTTAAACGGCGCCCATTTCGATTTCGATAAAACTCTTGAACTGGCAAAGAGCTTTAAACCTTCAGGCACCGGCGAGGAATTACCATTGGGCTCGATTTCCATAAGGTCCAGCGAGGTAAAAGGACCTTTTGGTGTCATCGATTTGAAGGATGTCGAGATAACGCCTCAGCTAAACGTGATCAAGGCCAAGCTTGACGCCTCTTATAACGGCCTGTCCGCCAAGGGCGACGCCGCGTTATCGATCGCAGACGGGATAAAAATCGAAAACATTAACCTCAAAGTAGCTGAGGGTGAAATTTCTCTCTCGGGAGCCGTGCTTCCCGAGTTAGGCATTGAAGGGACGATCAAAAACTTCAATATCGAAAAGATAAAGGACCTCTGGGCGCCTTTGAAGGAGCAAAAGCTGGCCGGAAAGTTAGGAGGGCATATCAAACTAACGGGCAAAATGCCCGATATTCGGGGGACCGGCGATTTAGTTTTTAATGACGGTTTGCTTGTTGGCATCCCCGTAAAGCGGGCAAGCGCCAACTGGAAATACGAAGGGGAATCTCTTTCCTTCAGCGACATAAGTGCTGACGTCTTAAACGGCACAGTCAGCGGAAGCCTTGCCATGTCATTAAGAAACCTCCCTCCCCATTTGAACTTGAGCCTCCAGGCCAAGGAAATAAATTTGGATACGATAGCAAAAAGCTTTCCTCAAGTTTCTGGCTTGGTCTCAGGAAAACTTGATTCCGTGGCAACAAACCTGTCGGGGATGCCCATGGAGCTGTCCGGCAATGCTGTCCTGACTGCAAGCAAGTTAACCGTCAAAGGCCAGCCCTTGGAAGACGTTAAGGCCACTCTGCAGATCAGTGAAGGCAAACGGGTCAACATCAACGCATCTTCGCGCTGGAGCGATACCCCCATAAAGGCCATCGGTTTGATCGACCTTCCCGGGGGCCCTTCTGTTAACCTTACCCTGTCATGGCAAAAAGCATCCCTTGAAAGGATAAAGGCCTTTTTGCCGGCCTTAAAACAACTGCCGTTAAAGGGATATCCTTCGGGAGAAGTTACGCTAAGGGGATCGCTCAAGGAGATGTCCTTGCTTGCGATATCCGGCAAGGTTTGGTCCGACAGCGTTACAGTTGCAAAGGAAGAGATTAAATCGCCCGTCGTAAGCTTTAATTTTAAGGGCAACGCGTTAAACATCGACGCCTTTTCCGCCTCCTGGCATAAGGCAAGCATAAAGGGCAAAGGCGCGATCTCCGGCCTGCCAAAGGCAGCCACATTGAACATGGAAGGAAACGTCGAGGGGCTGAACATATCCGACCTGGATCAATTCATACCGCAGCTTTCGCAATATAACGTCTCAGGAATAATCTCGTCGCGATGGACGTTGAAGGGTCCTTTAAATTCACCTGAGCTTTCGTTGGGCTTTAATTCCGATAAGATATCCCTTTCAGGGATAACTGCGAAGGACATCTCCGGCAGCACAAGCTTGAAGCCTTTGGCCAAACCAATGGCCGCCGTAACTGTTTTCGTAAAAGCTTCATCCTTGGGCACCCCTTCTTTTACGCTGCTGCAACATCTGTCCCTCTCCATAGACGCAAGCGCCGACAAGATAAACATCAGCGAAGCCAAGGGAAGCCTTTTAGGCGGCGAGATTCAAGCCTCCGGCCAAGTGACGATGGCATCTGGCAAAAGCCCGCAGCTTGCTTTGACAGCCACGGCTAACAAAATTAAATTATCGCACATCAAAGACCTCGGCTTTACACTTCCGCTTGAAGGAATAGCCGATGTGAAGGCAAACATTACAGGCTCAATTCCTGACGTTTCGATAACTGCAGAAGCCTCTTCTCCGGAACTCGCTATAGCTGGCTTTACCTTCTCGAACGTGGCCGCAAACGTGGAGGGCTCCAAAAAGGCCTTACAGATCAAATCGTTGACCGCCAAAGCAGGGGGAGGCAGCCTTACGGCTAGCGGAAACGTCGACTACGACAAGGCAGTGAACTTGAAGCTCGATTTAACCGGCAACGGATTGGACCTAAAGGAGATATCTAAAAAGATCGACGAGAAGGACAAGTTTAAGATAAACGGAACTATGGACATAACTGCCTCCGTGACTTACGATGAAAAGGGCCTTAAAGGACATGGTGAGGCCAAATCTCCCCAAGCAGGCATATACGGGCTTAAGGCAACCGATATAAAGGTGCCCTTCTCGTTGACAGATAACAAACTGACATGCCAGAACATAAGCGCCAGCTTTTACGAGGGCTCCGTCGCAGGAGAAGGCTCCGTCTCCCTTGCAAGCGCCAAGTGGGATGCTTCTGCAACCGTTACAGGGACAAACTTGGACTTGCTCTTACATGATCTTTTTCCCTTGGAGGGACACATAACCGGAAAGGCGAAGATCCAATTTAAGGGCAATGGGCTTTTGGGCAAACACCTTGACGGCAGCGGTTCGTTCAGCGTCGGCGAAGGACATGTTTCGGATTTCAAGATTGTAAAGGTGATTGCCAAGGCTTACGGCAAGAGCACCATAGATTACAGATCTATAGAGGGAAGATACACATTGGACACCATGGCATTGACGCTACTCCCGGGCAGTCAGGCTTACGCCCCAAAGGGAGATTCCATGTATACCTACTTTGGAGCTGACGGCACCGTCAAATACGACGGCAAGCTCAACCTATCCTGCTATGGCAATCTTAACGTCCAGGCGATCAACGCCATTGTGGGCGGCATAAAAGGCGGAGTGCTCGCCGCAGAAAGCCTGGAGTCCGCCCTGGAGGGGTTCTTAAGCGGTTTGTTGCAGGCAGGACAGAAATCCGATTACAGAGACGTAACCTTTAAGCTGACAGGTACGATCAAATCTCCAAAGATATCGAACTTCAACGTCTCAAGGCCCGAGGTCGAAGAAGAAACTTCGAAGGATATAACGACTAAGCAGGGCGAGACGCCGGGTGAGGTCAAGCAGGAAAGCCCTGAGGACGTGATCAAAAAGACTATACTTGAAAAGATATTTAAAAAATAAAAACTAAAAGAGCCTGTGGCACCTTCAGCCACAGGCTCTTTTAGGGCTTACTGACTCACTTCAGACGTCGCCTTTTGGTTAGCTATCTCAAGCAACACCTTGGCTGACAAAAGCAACGATCTCACGTCTTCAGTTGCCTCTGCGTCTTTCAGCGTATCGCTTAGGCTGGCCAACAAAACATCCATTTCCTTGACGATCTCCTGCAACTTTTCAAGGGGCCTCTCTAAAGGAGCTTTAATCTTGCTTTCCACGGCAGGTCGCCCTCGAGTAAGCAGCATCTCATAACCCATCTGTGGGACTGTGGCATCGTACCCCAGCTTTCTGATTTCATTTGCCAAGGAGTTCGAGGCGTTCCTTTCGCCGTGAGTCACTATAAATATGGGCTTCGTCCTGAAGTTCGACGCCCAGGCAATGAGATCGTCCTTCCCGGCATGGGCCGAAAAGCCGCCAATAGTGTGCACCTTGCACTTAACTGCGACCTCCTCGCCTGCCACCTTCAAGAACCTCGTCCCGTCCACGATCAGGCGCCCCAGCGTTCCTGAAGCTTGATATCCAACAAATATCAGGTGACTTCGCGGGTTCCACAGGTTATGTTTGAGGTGATGGACGATCCTTCCCCCGTTTGCCATCCCGCTTCCGGCTAAGACGATGGCAAAGGAAACGTCGTTGATCGTCTTCGATTCCTCTGGCGTCGTCACTTCCTTCAAACCCTTGGGGCTAAAGGGGTCGGTATTTTTTAAAAGCCTTTCCTGGATTTCCGCTGAAAGCAGAGAAGAGTATTTTCTGTAAACATCGGTGGTCTTGACACCCATGGGAGAGTCGAAATATATTGGCACATCTTCTTTCAATATGCCCCTTTCCTGGAGGATGACGAACTCGTAAAGCAACCTCTGCACCCTGTCAACGACGAAGGTCGGTATCAGGATCTTCGATCGATCCTTCAGGGACTCCTCAATTATGGAGGCAAATTCGTTCCTCGTATCCTCGAGGCTTTTATGGTTTCGATCGCCGTAGGTAGACTCAATTATCACGTAGTCCGCATCGTTGATCACGGCGGGGTTTCTGTCCAATACCGTGACCTGCTGACCAAGGTCACCGGAAAAGACCAGTTTGACGCTTTCCTCGCCGACCCAGATTTCGATCATAGAGCTGCCCAAGATATGACCGGCATCCCGGAAGCGGGCCTTGACCTTGGGAGCAACCTCGTAGATATCGTCATATGAAATAGGAGAAAAGTGCTCCATCGCCCTGTCTATATCCCTTTCCGTAAATAGCGGAAAGACAGGAGGAAGTCCCTTTCTTCTGTTTTTGCGCGTCTTCCATTCGGCTTCCTCGCGCATGAGGCGCGCAGAATCCCGCCATAAGATCTCGCACAGCTCAAGAGTGGGCGTTGTCGCATAGATATGCCCCCTAAATCCCCTCTTTACCAGCAGGGGAATGCGGCCTGAATGATCCAAGTGAGCATGTGTGAGCAAAACGGCATCAACGGTGGTCGGGTCAAAGGGGAAGGGTTCGCTGTTTCTTCTTTCCTCATCGCGACCCTGAAAAGTACCGCAATCTATCAGCACCTTGCTTCCATCGTGCTCAAGGAGATAATTTGATCCGGTTACCTCCCCGGCAGCACCGTAAATCCCAAGTCGCATTTATATGCCCTTCTTTCAGACATCAATCGATGAACGGGTTTTTATATCTTTCCAGGGAGACGACCTCGTCGAAGGCCTTGCGCGGCCGAGGCTTTGGATCTTCTGCGGGATAACCGAGGGTTACCAGGGTCAAGATCATCGCGTCTTTGGGTATTCCCAAACTTGAGCAAACTTCGGTGTAAAGCTCCCTATTTATGGCCGTAACTTCATTGGCAAAGGCTCCTATGATGCAACTGCCGACACCTTCGTGCTTGGCCTGAAGTATCATGAAGGCAATCGCCAGGGAGAGCTGTTCATACAGCCTGGCAACCAGCACATCTTCGCCCCTCAAAAGGGGGTTATAAGCGGGATCGTCTAGGGACCTTTTGATCCTATCCTCGTCAAAACTTTGGCCAAGGGCTTCGGATAAGGCCTTCATCTGTCTTATCCTCTGTTCCTTGGACCAGGCGCTGCGATCGCCACAACAAACGATCACCGCATCAGCTGACTCGATAAATCGCTGTCCCACGGCCAATTGGCGCAGCTTCGACTTCATCGCCTTGTCCTTTACCGCAATAAAATGCCAAGGCTGCACGTTGGCCCAGCTAGGGGCACGCCTTGCTGCATCCAGGATCCTTTTGAGAACATCGTTTGGAATGGGGCGCGGTTCGTATCTTCTGATGCTTGCCCATCTTGCGATCTCCGGCATAAGCTCGCTCATTTGTCTCATCATCTCCTCACCTAAACTAAACCTTACGATAAAAGTATAACACAGGAAGGAGCACGGACTTAGCGCATTTATGTAGCATGGGAATACGTCAATTTAGTGCAAATTTTTTAACCATGTCCTCAAACTTCAGGGGGCCTACGTGCATATCCTTCACCACCAGATCCTCGTCTAGGATGTAACTGGTAGGAATATAGCGCACCAGATACATCTCTGCCACGGAACCCTCCGCATCCAGATAAACCGGAAAAGTCAAGCCTTGTTGCTTAACGAACTTCTTTACCGCATCCTTGGACTTTTCCGAAAGAGTAAGGTTAACCGCAACGATATGCACCTGTTTGCCATATTTTTCAAAGAATCGCTCGAAGTCCGGCAGCTCCGACTTGCAGGGAGGACACCATGTGGCCCAAAAATTGAGCAATACCGGCTTTCCCTTTAAATCGGAAAGCTTAAAAGCATTGCCGTTTAAATCGACAACTTCAAAATCGGGAGCTACATGCCCCTTCTGGGCAACTGTCGAAGCACCAACATCAGAGCTAAACCCGGTAGAGGGCAATAACGAAAAAAACAATACAAATATCAATAGACTAACCGCTCGTACGGCCTTCATCACATCATCCTCCCACAAAAGAAACGAAATACCTGGCAAAGAAATCGAAGTACATTAAGACTCCCACAGCGACCAACATGGCACCTGCGATCTTTTTGACGTATATTAGCCCTGCTGTATGTCTTTTTATGAAACGCTCAAACCAATCCATAAATAAGGCCACAATCAAGAAGGGCAACCCAAGCCCCAGGGAATAGGCAAACAGCAACAACATGCCCACCGCAACTGTATCGCTGCTGCTAGCCATGATCAGTATGGAAGCAAGAATGGGACCGACGCATGGAGTCCATCCGGCAGAAAAGGCCATGCCCATCAAAAAAGCCCTGACCCAAGAAGCCCTGGGCAACTTTATCCCTACGCCTCGCTGCCGATCCAGCGGCAACAGGTCAAATAAGCCCATCATGTAAAGGCCCAGGATCACGACGAGGATCGCGCCGATCCTCCTTATCAAAAGCTGATTTTTAATTAAAAGCCTTCCCAGTGCGGTAGCAGAGGCACCAAAAAGGACGAACACGACGGAAAACCCGGCAACAAACAAAAGGGCGTGGGAAAAGACTTTGAGCTTTCCTGCTGCTGTACGAGGGCCGGAAACTTCGAAGGAGTCTCCGGCCAGATAAGCGACGTAAATGGGCACCATGGGCAAAAGACATGGCGACATGAAGGACAACAGTCCGGCTACAAAGGCAATCCCCAGCGAAAGGTTTGACATCGCTCGATCCCCCTATACCTAGGATAGGTATATTATAACATTTAAAAAGAGCCAAGGATACTTGACTCTTTTTAAATCAATATCATTAATTACCTTGTGTCCGGGGTTTATTTGCAGTGCAAAAAGCAGGCCACAAGATGGCCGTTACCAACGTCCAGCAGGGGAGGTTCTTCCTTCCTGCATTTTTCCATGGCATGCTTGCATCTGGGGTTGAACCTGCAGCCCGACGGGGGATTTGCCGGCGAAGGGACGTCTCCTTCCAGGATGATGCGCTGACGCTGACGTTTGGGATCGGGAACCGGGATGGCAGAGAGCAAGGCATGGGAATAGGGATGCAAGGGTTTATCGAAAAACTCCACTTTAGACGCCATCTCCACGATCTTTCCCAGGTACATGACTGCGATACGATCGGAAATGTGCCTTACTACGGCCAGATCGTGGGATATGAACAGATAGGTCAGTTTAAGTTGATCCTGCAGCTCTTTTAGCAAATTTAATATTTGGCTTCTTATTGAGACATCCAGAGCCGATACCGGTTCGTCGCAGACTATGAACTTCGGCTTCAAGGCCAAGGCTCTGGCAATACTGATCCTTTGGCGCTGTCCCCCGGAAAATTCATGAGGATACCTGAAGCGATGCTCCGGAAGCAATCCACATCTCGACAAAACTTCAGCTATATAATCATCGAGTTCCTTTCTTGAACATAGACCGTAATACCTTACCGCTTCGCCGACTATCTCGTTTACGGTCATGCGTGGGTTTAAGCTGCCATAGGGATCCTGAAATATGATCTGCATTTTCTGCCGGACGTCACGAGGATCATGGCGCAATTTAGCACCTACCTCCTCGCCCATGAAAAAGGCTTCACCGCCGGTCGGTTCGAGCAAGTGAAGTATGGTCCTTCCCATAGTGGTCTTCCCACAACCCGATTCTCCAACCAGTCCCAAAGTCTCCTGATCGTCAATATGGAAGGATACATCGTCTACGGCACGAACGTATCCAACGGTCCTCCTAAATACGCCCTTTTTAATGGGGAAATACTGCTTTAAGTTCTTAATCTCCAAAAAATGAGTCCCCTGGGTCATCGCGAGGCACCTCTGTCGGAAGATTTTTCGTACAAAAAGCATCTCACCGCACGCCCGTCCTGGAATGCATAAAGCGGGGGCATTTCCTCGGAACATTTTGATAAAGCCCTGTCACAACGGTTATGAAAACGACACCCCTTGGGAAATTCGAAGGGGCTGGGCACAAAGCCGGGTATCACGTGGAGTTTATCCAAGTCCTTATCAACTCTCGGGATCGAGAAGAGCAACCCCTGGGTGTAAGGATGTAACGGCTCGTAGAAAAGAGAAACTACGGGTGCTTCTTCCACTATCAGCCCTGCGTACATGACGACCACCCGTTGTGCCATCTCGGCTATAACTCCGAGATCATGGGTGATCAACATTATGGCCGTGCCGAATTCCCTCTGCAGTTCGTTCATGAGGTCCAGAATCTGGGCTTGAATCGTGACGTCCAAAGCCGTGGTCGGCTCATCGGCAATGAGCAGTTCAGGCCTGCAGGCCAAAGCCATGGCTATCATGGCCCTTTGACGCTGTCCTCCCGAAAGCTGATGGGGGTATTCGTCAACCCTGCGACCCGGATCGGGCATGCCGACAAGCTGCAGCATCTCGATTGCCTTGGCCTTGGCCTCCCTGCTATCCATTCCCTGGTGAAGGATTAACGGTTCCATTATCTGATAACCAACCGTCAGCACAGGGTTCAGGCTCGTCATGGGCTCCTGAAATATCATCGAGATCTTGTTACCCCTTATTTGTCGCATTCTGTCTTCCGTAGCGTTTGTCAGATCTTCGCCCTTAAAAGTTATCTTTCCGCCGGCTATCCTGCCTGCAGGCTTGGGAAGGAGTCTCATAACAGATAGGGCCGTAACGCTTTTGCCGCATCCCGATTCTCCCACTACGCCAACGGTCTCTCCGAGGTCAATGTTAAAGGTAACTCCTTCAACGGCCTTCACGAGGCCTCTGTCCGTATCGAAATATGTCTTAAGATCTTTGATCTCCAGCAAGCTCAACGACCTCACCTACCTTTTGAGCCTGACGTCCAGGGCGTCTCGCAAGCCGTCTCCAAGGAAGTTGAAGGCAAGTACCGTGTAAATTATCGCAAGGCCCGGAAATATTGCCCACCACCATTTGCCGACGCTCAGATATTTTTGGCCCTCGGAAATCATGAGGCCCCAGCTTGGCGTAGGCGGCTGTGCGCCAAAGCCCAAAAAGGCCAAGCCGGCTTCGGTTATGATGATGCTTCCCATCCCCAGCGTTGCCTGGACTATGACCGGAGCGATCGCATTGGGGAGAATATGTTTAAATATTATGGTCCTGCGCGGCAAACCCAAAGATTTGGCGGCCTCGACAAACTCCCTGTCGCGCAAAGATATGAACTGCGCCCTCACAACCCTGGCTATGCCGACCCAGTTCACTAAACCTATGGCAATATAGACGACCCTGAGGCTGGGGCTTTGAAATACAGCTATCACGGCCAACACGAAGAGCAAAAAGGGAAAGGCGAACACGACATTGATAAGCCACGATATCAGATCGTCAACCCATTTGCCTATGTACCCTGCCATAGCTCCCAAGGGCACGCCTATCAGAAGGGAAACTATAGTGGCAAATATGCCTATCTGAAGGGAGATCCTCGACCCGTATATTATCCTGCTTAATATATCGCGGCCATATATATCGGTACCCATCAAATGGTGCATGCTCGGAGGAGCAAGCCTTGCCTGAGCGCCCTCCTTCCATATCAGCTGTTCAATAGGATCATAAGGTGCAATTAAGGGAGCCAAAACGGCCACCAAGATGACCGATACGGCCATGACCAAACCCACCATGGCCAATTTGTTTCTCTTAAACCTTAGCCATGCCTCATACCAAAGACCGCCTGGTTTGCTCTTTTTAGCCATGTTAAAATCACCTTAGTCGTAACGTATCCTGGGATCTATGAACCCATAGGAGATGTCGACGATCAGATTGGCAACCAAAAATATTACGGCCATAAAAATTACGGTGCCCCTTATCATCGGAAAATCTCGCGCCACCAAGGCTTCGACTGCCAGCCTTCCGACTCCAGGCCAAGCGAATATGGTCTCTGTCAAGACCGCCCCGGAGAGCAAATCGGCCACCTCTGTGCCAACTATTGTCACTACGGGAATTAAAGCATTCTTCAGGGCATGTCGCATGACCACAGCTCTTTCGTGCAACCCCTTCGCCCTTGCCGTACGAATGTAGTCCTGGGTCATCACTTCGAGCATACACGATCTTGTCAACCTTGCAATGAGGGCCGCGGGCCTAACGCCGAGCGTGATAACCGGTAATACAAAGTAGCGCCAATCACCAGGCACGTATCCCACCCCAGGTATCAGATGGAGGGTATAGGCAAAGATCAACAGAAGCAACAACCCGACCCAAAAGACAGGTGCACTGATGCCGGATATGGCGATGAACATCGCCGAATAGTCAAATATGGAATACTGCTTGACGGCAGATATTATCCCGGCAAGTATCCCTAATATTGAGGCCAATATCATGGACCAGAAGGCTAGCTTCAGCGTGGCTCCGAAACGCGTCATTAACGCGTCCACTACTTTTTCGTTATTCCTGTAAGATACGCCAAGGTCGCCTCTTGTTAAATCCTTTAAAAATCTTACATACTGCTTGTGGATGGGGAGATCCAGCCCCAGATCTGCCCTGATGCGGGCCAACGTCTCGGGATCGCCCCTTTGTCCCATCATCAACCTCGCAGGATCGCCAGGCACGATGGCCATTAGAATGAATACAATTGTAACAACGCCCCATATGACTGGGATTGCGTACAATAACTTCCTAACTACGTAAGAAAACATTCACCTGCCCCCTATCTCGATTAGAGGCGGGGCCAGCCCGCCTCTAATGCATCCTTATTTTGCGATCCAAACTACGTCCAGCGGAGTGCTGTAGTCTCCGAAGGCCGGAAGGTGCACGTTCTTAAGCCGCTCCTGGGCAAGTAAGCTGGTAGTGTAATGGAACAAGAACAACCAAGGTGCATCGTTAACTATAATCTGCTCGGCTTCCCGGTAGAGCTTCATTCTCTTGTCCCAATTTGTCTCGACTCGAGCTTGAGCGAGAAGCTCGTCGACCTTTGGATTGCTGTAGAACGAGTAATTCCCCTTGGATCCGTGATTGGAGGAATGCAATAACACGTAAAGGAAGTTATCCGGATCGGCGTAATCGGCAACCCAACCCATCCTGAACATATGGGTCTCGCCACGCTCGCACAAATCCAAATGCACTCCCCAGTCTAAGACCTTTATGTTGATGTTGATGCCAACTTGCTTTAGCTGTGCCTGGATTGCCTCCGATATGAGGGTATGTCGAGGATCGTTATTGACGTTCAAGTCTACAGTTATTCCTTTGGGGTACCCCGCCTCTGCCAGCAATTGTTTTGCTTTCTTGGGATCATATTCATATCCCTTCAAGTCAGGGTTGTATCCCGGCATTCCGGGAGGAAGAATTCCCTTGGCGGGGAAATAGCGACCATGAATTACGAGCTCGTTTATGGCCTGTCTGTCAACGGCATAGTTGAAAGCCTGCCTCAACTTTAGGTTGTCCTTAAAGGGAGGTTTGGTATTGTTGAAGCCATAGTAGTAGGTTCCAAGCTCAGGACGCTCTTGAAGAAGCTTTGGATATTTGGCCTTTATTTCATCGTAATATTCATCAGGGGGCGCAGGAAGGACGTCTATGTTTCCTTTTTTAAACTCTTCGTAAGCTATGGTGTTGTCCGGAATTATGACGACCTCCACACCGTCAAGATAGGGAAGTTGTCTGCCGGCTGAGTCCTTCTTCCAATAGTCAGGGTTTTTCTTGTACACCAACCGCTGATCGTGATCCCAGCGTTGAAGTATAAAAGCCCCGGTGCCGACAGGATGGAAGTTGAACTCCTTTCCCCATTTTTCTGCATCCTCCTTAGGTACGACCACAAAGGTATTGTATGCCAGAACGCTTAAAAAAGGAGAAAAGGGGTAATCTAAAACGAACTGCAGGGTGTAATCGTCTATGACCTTGATGCCCGCCCATTCCTTGGCCTTGCCGTCAACGAAGTCTTTGTATCCCTTTACCATATCGATGAAATAAGCACGGGGGGAATTAACCTTTACCAACCTTTCGAAGGAATACTTCCAATCTTGAGCTTTTACCTCGCGTCCACCGTTTAAGGTAGGCTTGCCCATTGATTCCTTATGAAACTTAACGCCTTTCCTTAGGTGAAACGTCCAAATCTTGCCATCAGGACTGGCTTCCCAACTCTCAGCAAGCCTGGGGACTATCTTTTTGCCGTCTGGGTCGTTATCGACCAGCATGTCGAACATAAGATATACGTTTCTCGAAGAACTGGTGTCCGTCGACATTGCCGGATCGAGCTTCGGCGGATCGCTGACCTCGCGCCACCTCAATACGCCACCGTACTTTGGCTCCTGAGCCACAGCCCCGGAAGCCCAGAAGGCCACCGAAAGACAGACTGCGACTGCCAACAACAATGCTAACCGCTTTCTCAAAATGCTTCGCCACCTTTCGTTTATGTTCAACGCCTATTGCGTTAAAGCCAGCTCAAAAAGGCAGGGCGGCGGGTATGCTGCAGTGACCAATAAAATAATTTCGGGCGATACTTCAGATACTGCGTTTTCAGGTAGAATCTCGGCTAGAAGAGGGACGAACATCATGTTTGGATACTGATATGTCGAATTACGCAATACTCCCATTGAAATGAGACATTGTTGTGCACATTTCTTGAGGTTGTAATCAATCTTAAAGACACATGTTAAAATTTAACTTACTTTAATCACAAACCTATAATATTGAGCCATTATGAAAATGTCAATATATTTCCAATAATGGATATCGCCATATAAACCTAATCTCATAGAAAATGCTATTTTCCAAAAATTATCTAAAAGTCTAGTGTTTATAGGGATTAGCCTTACATATTACATATATCTGACAAATATATTTTATCATAATTAAATTGACATTATGATAAAAAATTATCGAAATATCAATCAGATATAACCTGATACGACCTAATCTCTGCCGCCACCAGCTAGATCGTCGAAGTCTATCTTCTCCTTCTGAAGGTCCCCGTAGCGCGAAACCTTAACTCGCACGAAGCCCTCGCCGTGGGGTATTTCCCTGATGGATCGATCCATCTTCACCCTGGAGACCGGCCAGTACCTCACGCCTATCGTGGTGGTGTGTTCGAATAAGGCCCTTATCGCCTGATCAATTTTCCCAGCATCCACTAAAAGCCTGAGCACAAATACGGGCCTGTTTTTCTTGCCCAATCCCTGAAGAAGATGAACCTCCATTGATATCTCCTGCAGCTTCGCTATGGCATGACCCACTTCTTCGCCCGTTATGTCGTCCATGGTGGTCTCAATCAGAACTGTCTCCTCAAAGCTCTTATCATCAGCAAGGGTGGCCCTCAAGACGTTTGCCACCTCAAAATCCCTGCTTCCGGCACCATAACCGACCCTTTGCGGCACAACGGATGGCAGGGCCTTGCAAAAGTCAGCAGATACGGCAAGAAGCGACACGCCGGTAGGCGTCGCCAGTTCCCCTTCGATCGCGCTTCCAACTATGGGAATTCCTTTGTCGGATGCGATGGCCGCTACAGCGGGAACGGGCACGGGAAGAAGGCCATGACAGGTATTGACAGTTCCGCTTCCTACGCAGATGGGGGTAGAAAACACCTTTTGGACTCCAAGGCTTTCGAGGAGCATAAAGTATCCCAGGCAGTCTATGATGGTATCGAAGCTTCCGGCCTCGTGCAGATGGACCTCACCCGCATCCTCGCCGTGGACCTTCGCCTCGGCGTCAAGCAGGCATAAGATCGCCTCCTTGGCCTTTTGCCTGGCCCAGCTTGAGGCTCCCACTAAGTCTGAGGTCCGATCTAAAATATCGAACATCTCATGTCCATGCCTGGCATGGACATGTTCATCAAGTTCTATTTCAATCCTTGTGGCCGCTATTGCTCTCTTTTTAACCCTTTCTTTTTTGACAGCTATGCCCTCAAGCTCTTCGATGCCTTTCACACGCGCGAAACGCTCAAGCAAAGAAAAATCCCCACCTAAGTCCACAAGTGCACCCAAAAGCATGTCTCCGCTTACTCCCGATAAGTGAGGTTCAAACACTATCATCTCCGACACCCCCCATAAGAAGATCCATCTTGCCGCTTTTGTGGCCATCAAGATCAAGTGCAACGACAGAAAAGCCCAATCTAAACAGAGCGTTTTTAATATCCTCTTTCAATGCCCACGCCTTTTCCATATCGTCGAGCGCTACCTCAACCACAGCCACGCCCAAACGATAGCTTCTGACGCGCACGTTATCTAGCCCCATGGACATCAAATAGCTTTCCCCTTCCGCTATCTTAGCTATCTCGTCTTCGTTCAACGTCGTAAAATATGGAAACCTGGTGGCCAGACAGGGCGATGAGGGTTTATCCCAAAAGGGCAGTCCGAACTCCTGAGCGAGTCTCCTTATCTCACCCTTTTCAAAGCCAACCTCCTTCAAGGGATGAAGCACCCCATCTTCTTCCGCTGCCTTTAAGCCCGGCCTGTATTCGCCCATATCTGACGCCGTTACGCCGTCTACTATCACAAATTCTTTAGGCTCTAAATTTTCGAGCCATCTTTTCACCAGTTCATCCCTGTGTTTCCTGCAGAAATAACATCGCCTCGGATGGTTTTGCCTTACTTCCGCCACATTTAAGTCATCGGAATCGATGATATGATGAGACACGCCAAATGCCCTCGCGACCTTTGACGCAGCCTCCACCTCTTCCTTGGAAACGAGCGTTGAGGAAAATGTGACGGCTACGACGTTGCTTCTGGTCTTAGAACAGGCATAGGTCAAAAAGGAGCTATCAACCCCACCCGACAACAGCACGGCGATATTGCCGAAATTGCTTATGTAATCCAATAAACAAACCCACTTAGACATACTTGCATCCCTCTTTTTTATTGCGGGAATTACTTTAGATTGTATTATACATTTTCAATATAATGACGGATATAATAATAGGGCGTCAAAGGGTCCAAATATTTCGGGCCGACCTTATGGGCTAAGGGTTGTTTTGAATGTTGAAAATTAAATCTAAGGGAAAATTTATTAAAATATCTGCCATTATCCTTTGTATCTTAGTGCTTTATTTTGGCTTCACTGCTGTGACATTGTGGAATCGAAAGGGCGACTTGGGAGCAAGCTTCGTCGCACAGCAATTTCAACATGCTGTCAAAACTTCAACGGGGGTAGATGTTGCTTTTTCGTCATTTTCTGGCAATCCCTTCACAGGTTACATCGCCAAGGACATAAAATTAAAGCTGGATGATAAGACGCTTAATTTGGCTGAGTCCATAAGCATAAAATTTTCGCTCAAATCCCTGATAACCGGAAAACCATCGATTGGAAACATCGCGGTGACTTCTGCAAAGATCGCCACCGATGATCTTGCCAGATTGCTCGCCTTGTTCCCTGCAGGCGGTGGAGGCAAAGAAAACATATCTGTCGATGAGGTAACTTTAAACGATGTGCAGATTCTTGGCAAAAGAAGGATTTACATCGAAGGAGCACATCTCAAGGTAAGGGGCAGCCCTATGGCCTTCGATCTTCGCGGCAAAGTGGATGCCTTGGAAGTATATGCCAAGGGCCACCTTCTATTTTCCGATGAAGAGGCGTACTTAAAGGATTGCACGATTCAAACTGAAAATGGAGGCAGGCTTTCTTTAGAGGGAAAAATCACTCCGTCGTTGGAGTTAAATGGAAACCTTAGAAATGTGAGCGCTGACGAAATAGCAGCCATACTTCCCAAGTTCGCTTCGACCAAACCTAAAGGCAACATCTCAGGACCAATAAAGTTAACATTAAATGAAGGCGGCTTTAAAGTTGAGGGGCATTTCAACGTGTCCTCTGGGGAAATTGTAGGCATCCCGATAAATGACGCCTCGTTTCTTCTTGCCTACGCCGACAAAATCCTTGACGTTAACGTGCTTCAAGACAAATCTTTCGGCTCAGATTTGGCGGGAAACATTAAAGTATTCTTTAACCCGACAAGGCTAAAACTGGAATTGAAATCCAATGAAGCCTCGATCGAATCGTGGAAAAAACGCTTCGACTGGCTTTCTTCGCTCAGCGGAGTCGTTAAAGACGTCGCCCTGTCCTTGGAAGGCCCGCCAAAGGAGCTGTCCGGAAAGGTTGCGCTTAAATCTTCGAGCTTAAAGGCTTTAAACTATAATCTGTCAAACGCCGAAGTCATGGCCGAGATCTCAAGCGATACTATCGGCTTTAAGGGAAAAGGCATCTGGCAGGATATGCCCGTAATGATTCAAGGAACGGCTTCAAGGGACGATTTACTTGAACTCAACGCCATAATAGATGCCAAAGATGTGGATGCAAACAAGCTAAAAAGTTTTGCCAGGCTTGATGAAGCCATTGAACTCCAAGGGCGCCTCGACGTGTCTTTAAAGCTGCGGGGCAAGCCCGATAAATACGATATAAGCGGCACCGTGCAGTCCGGCAATCTGAAGGTTAACGGCATTGAATTCAAGGACCTAAGGGCCGATTTTGAATCGCAAAAGGATAAATTGCTTATCATATCGTCTCTTCGGGCAAAGGTGTATGATGCTGTGCTAAACGGTAAGGGCAGCGTCAACCTGCTTTCTTCCGGGGCAGTGGCAGATATATCCGGCACCCTTGCAGGCCTGGACGCAGGCAAGGCCATCCGTGCGGAAAATGTAAAGATCTTCGGGACATTAACGGCAAAATGGCAAGTGCTAAAAAGGGGAACTTCTACATCTTTGTCAGCTCATGTCGATGCCCCCCACCTTAAGCTGGGCGATCTTTTGACCTTAAATGATTTATCCGCCGACTTAAATTTCGCCGATGCAGCTTTTAACATATCCGGTCAAGGCAGCTGCCTTTCGGGCAAGGTAGATTTTTGCGGAAAGATAACCGGGGTCGACAAAATCCCCTTCGTTGATATATCCGGGAAATTGGCCGGCTGTAAGATATCGCCAAAAGGATTTCCATTGGAAGGGTCGATAAACGGGCTGTTTCGCATAACGGGACAGCAGGGAAAGTTTGCGTTATCGTCTGACCTTTCAAGCGACACAATGACGATAAAAGGCGTAACGCTGAAAGACCTTAAGGCCCAAATTAATGCCGATAACTCCCGTATCGCTATAAAGCAGCTATCCTTTGGCATATACGACGGGGTAGTAGAATTGGCAGGGATAATAGAAAAAAGCTCCTTGGATTTGACCGGTAATTTCAATGCCATAAATTTGGTATACCTTCCCTTGCCTCCTGAATGGTTCTCTCAAGGTATGGCCACCGGGACGATAAAGGTGAAAGGAAGCATAAATTTGCCTCAAATTGCCGTGAAGGGCACCGTCAGGGAAGCGGCAATTGACGGTTTTTCCTTTGAAAGGGTCAATTTTTCGGCAAAAAGCGATTTGACCAACTTCGAGGTGGAAGAAATAGAGGCATACGATCAGAAAGAAGCTTTACGGGCAAAGCTTCGAGGCTCTTTTCGACCTCATCCCAACTTTGAATTTGAGGTGTACGGAGATAACGTACCGGCAGATTTGCTGATACGCCCCTTTTCCTACAATCTTAAAAGTAGCCTTAAAGGCACCACGCGCTTACATCTGACGGGCAGGTACGATAACTCCCTGACCTTGAGTGGCCATGTCCAGGCAGACAAATTATCGCTCTTCGGCATCGAGGTCCAAGATTTGGATGTGCCAATCCGTTTTTCCGGCGATTCATACCAGATCGACACGTTAAAGGCAAACATCTCAGGCGGAACGCTACAGATGTCCATCAATGCAAAAAGGAACAAGCCGTTGCGTTGGGGGGCGACAATCTCCGTAAAAAATGCCCCCTTTGAACCTTTGGCCCGCGGCGTCTTCGGAGATTCCTTCTTGGCAAAGGGCAACACAACCATCTTGCTTGACCTTAAAGGCGAGGGCACGCGATTGGTGAACGTTTCCGGGCTTGGCAAGATCGAAATAACCGATGGTCAGATTGCAGGACTTCAGGGAACGAATAATAAGATGTTAAAAGAGCTAGGCCTTGAAAGCTTCAAGTTTCAGCGATTCTCTTTGGATTTCAACATAAACGGACCTTCCTTTTACATCTTACCGGGAAGCATGATAACATCAACGCCCAATGACTCGCTGTACCGATATATATCCTTTGACGGCGTCATAACCATGGGCGGCAAAATCGACCTGTATTGCTTGGGAAACATCAACTTAAAAGCGTTGAACGCCTTGACTCAGGCCTTAAAAAAAATAGCCACCCTTGAAAATCCGTCTGAACAAAAGGTGGCACAAAACCTGCTGGAAGGATTCATTGGAGGTTATTCAATAAGGGATTTTAAGGACATATCCTTACGCGTGAACGGCACATGGCCTTCCCTGACGCTTACCCAACTGCGAGTGGACGAACCTCTGATGAGCAAAAACCCTTCTCCCTATCTTGCGGATGACGACGATGACGAGCGAAGCATCAGGCTATTTTTTACCTTCCCAACCGGCAAGGGCAAATCGCCGAACTATGACTTCGGGGATCAATTCATATCGCAATTGCTGCAAGGGCTTTTAGGCCAACTCTTCTCCCCCGATACGCAGGGAAACGAGAAAAAAGGTACTTTTACGACGGTCGACGACCTAAAGGTCGGACATTAACGTCGACCGTCGTATGAGCTTAAAGAATGACTTTCTCCAATACACCCATCAGGGCATCGTGGTCAATATTGCCCCCGGATATTACCACACCGACATGTCGCCCCTTAGCCGAAACACGGCCCGACAGTAAAGCCGCTACACCTACGGCACCGGCACCCTCCACGATTTGGTGATGCTTGCAGTGAAGAAAGGCTATGGCCCTTGCTATGTCATCCTCAGTAACAGCCACGAAATCGTCCACCCGAACCCTGGCTAAATCCAACAGAGATTGAGGAATGGAACCGGTTAGGCCGTCGGCAAGCGAATCCGAGTAAGTCACATCTACGACCCTGCCCGATTGCCATGAGACCACCCACGGCATGGAGGCCACTGTCTGTACCCCTATTATTTTGATCCCCGGGGACAAGGCCTTGGCGATCGTGGCAATACCGGAAATCAAACCTCCTCCTCCGGCAGGAACTATGAGCATATCCAGGTCCGGTTCGTCGAGCAACATCTCCAGTCCCACCGTGCCGGCACCGCAGATTATGTAGTGATCTTCGTAAGAAGACACGTAAGTCAGCCCTTCATCCCTTGCCAGCCGTCTAGCGGCCTGCTCTGCATCGTCGTAGAGGTGTCCCACGACGCGAAGGTCCACGGCGTTACCCCCCAAACGCTTTATAGCCCTTTGTTTGTTCGTGGGACATACACCTGGGACAAATATCACAGCCTTGATGTTTAGCATCTTCGAAGCTACAGCCACACCCTGGGCATGATTGCCGCTCGAAGCCGTAACCACTCCCCGCCCGCGTTCCTCCTCGGACATGTGAAACATCTTATTGAGAGCTCCCCTTATCTTAAAGGAACCGCAGGGCTGCAGGTTCTCCCATTTCAAATAGACAGAACCGTCAGTCATCTCGCTCAAATCCAAGGATTTCTCGATCGGAGTATGCCTTACTTTCCCCCTTAAAAATTGCGCAGCCAACAATACATCCCTAGCTTTTGGCCAAATCATCTTTTTCCTTTTCTCCCCTTAATCTATAATATGTATGAAGGTTTTTTCGACAGTTCATGATAATATTATATTAACTCTTAATCTATGTCAAAATTATAGACAACTATACTGAGCCTTCATATGCACGGTTAAACTTCCTTTAACTACTTGATATAGAGGTGATCTCGATTTAATGAAGCTGGTGAGTTCCGACAAGCTTAAGGCAGGAATGGTGGTTGCAAGGCCAATAATTTCCGATATGGGCACCCTTCTTTTAAACAGCGGCATCACCCTCAACGAGAGGTTAATTGAGCTGATCAGAAGGAGGGATATTCCCTTTTTGTACATAAAAGACGAGAGGGTTGACGTAGAAGTCAAACCGCTCATATCTCCCGAGGACATGGCAAAGGCAACATATACGATAAAAAAAGCCTTCGAGGCAGCATTACAATATAGCGTCAAAAGATCTCTGTCCTTTGACCTCGAGGACATTAAAAACCTTGTCTTTAGCATCGTCGATGTGATATTAAAACAAAACGATCTTGTGGTTCATCTTATCGATATCAAGAACGTCGATTCCTACACCTTCCAGCACAGCCTTCAGGTCATGACGATCTCATTGATGATAGGCAAAAAAATGAATTTGACGAAAAGCCAGCTTCATAACCTGGGAATGGGTGCAGTCCTGCACGATATAGGAAAGGTCGCAATCCCGAAAAACATCCTAAATAAACAAGGGCCATTAACTTCTGATGAGGCAGAAATATTAAAGGCACACCCTCGCATTGGTTTTGAGCTGTTGCAGGACAATTCTAAAGTATGGCCAACGGCTAAGGCAGTCGTGTTGCAGCACCACGAGAAGTGGGACGGCTCCGGTTATCCCAAGGGCTTGGCGGGAGAGGAAATACATCTGTACTCTAGAATAGTCGCTCCGGTGAACGTCTATGACGCGTTGGTATCGAAAAGGCCATACATGAAGTCCCTTCCTCCCCATGAGGCCTACAACTACATCAAGGAAAAGATGGGGATATTCTTTGATCCCGAGATCTGTAAGCAATTTTTGGATATTGTGGCACCATACCCAGTCGGAACATGGGTTAGGTTGTCCAGCGGCTACATTGGACTTGTAATATCGGTCAAACAGGGCAAGGTGCGATATCCGGATGTTACAGTGTTCTACGATGAGAACATGAAGCCCTTAAGGGAACCGGTAACCATATCGTTGGCAGAAAACGCCATCCTATCCATACAGGAGGTAGTTGAAGAGCCGGCTCAGTGATCTAATCAAAAATTTCATCAAAAGGAGACTTTGCAATGTTCTTGTTATGTATTGCCAATACCTATCTGAGCAAGATACCCAACCTTTCGGCAGCCGGAGCAAACCCAGAGGCCATAAAATATACGGTACCCTGTGATGCAGAATTCCTGTTTTGGGGAAGATGCCTTTCTACCTCGGCGCTGCCAGTTGACCCGGAAGGACATCCGACGCCCGCCATCTTTGCTAGGGCAGCCCGCGAAGAGGCAAATTTTCCGGTCATGGTGTTAAGGGCCGGAAGCTTTCTGTCGCCGAAATGTCCTTATGTGGAAATGGGCTCAAAGCCCGGCTCAAACCCGCTGGAAGATCCTGCAGTAGATGAGGTCGAGAAAATATATTCATGGTCCAAGGAGCTGGGCAATGTTTTGGCCTCCACAAACCCCTTGCTTGTTATCGGAGAATCCATACCCGGCGGCACAACTTCCGCTTTCCTTGTCTTAAAAGCCCTCGGTCTCGACGGGATGGTGTCTTCAGCAAGTCCGCAAAACCCCTCGAACCTGAAAATCAAGATTTGGGAAAAGTGCTGCAGCAAATACGGGATAAAAGAGGGCAGCTTCCGTGGAAAGGGTTTACAGGCTGTTGCGCTTTTAGGTGACCCGATGCAGGCAGCGGTATCGGGATTGGCCATGAGCTCTTTTGGCAAATCAAGGGTTATCCTTGCAGGCGGAACACAGATGCTTGCCATAGCAGCCGTACTAAGAAACGAGGACTACGACGGCATGATAGAAGTTGCAACTACAAAATATGTGGCCTCCGACAGTTCGGCCAATTTCGCCAAGCTAGCCGGAGAATTGGACGTAAAGACCCACGTGATCAGCATGGACCTATCGCGGTCGTCATTTAAGGGGCTTTCGGATTATGAGAAGGGATACGTCAAGGAAGGGGTAGGAGCCGGCGGTGCTTTATGGTATGCTAATTATCTTGGAGTTCCCGTAGAAAGAGTCGTAAGCAGGGCGGAACAGATATACGGAGATTTGATGAAGGGTGTGGCATCATGAGATTAACTCTTGTGCTGGGCGGAGCAAGAAGCGGCAAGAGCACCTTTGCAAAGAAACTTATGGAAAGTTACAGAGGTCCTGTGACCTTTTTTGCGACCGCACGAGCCAGGGATGAGGAAATGAAGCGCCGCATATCGCTGCACAAAAAGGAAAGGCCGTCTGCGTGGAATACGTGGGAGGGAAATCCTCGTGATCTGATAGGACATCTAAATACAGTGAACGGGGCTGTTTTGGTCGATTGTCTCACCACTTGGCTGTCAGAGTTGATGTTCGATAGGTGCGACGTAGACAGTCTGTCAGAAGACGGCTGGGATGAGGTGCAAAGAGATCTTCTCTCTTATGTCGAGATGTTGTGTAAGACAAAGGGGCCTGAATTCTTGGTCGTGGTAAGCAACGAGATCGGCAGCGGGGTTGTGCCTGCATCGTCAATGGGACGGAGGTTCAGGGACCTGCAGGGAAGGGCTAACCAGATAGCGGCTCTCCACGCTGACGATGTAGTCATGATTATAGCAGGGCTTCCGTTATGGCTAAAAGGAGGAATATCATTAAGTTAAAATAAGAAAATTGCCCATAGCCTTTGATTTATTTCAATATCTTCCGAAAGGAGGTCCAATCTTGCGTTTCATAGAAATTCTTGCGGCTTCATTTTCATTCTTCAGCAGGATTCCGATACCGGCAATTCTGCTGCCCGAAGGAGAACCGCCTTACGGCTTGATGCTTGCCATATCGCCAATAGTTGGAGGAGTGCTCGGTGCGCTTTGGGGAGGTGCGGGAGTGCTCCTTAGTTTTAGGTTTGCTGCCCTTGGAGCTGCGTGGTCATCAGCTTTGATATACATATTGCTGGGCTGGGGCTTGCACCTGGACGGCTTAAGCGATATAGCGGACGGCTGGGGAAGCGGAAAGAGCGGTTCGGCCCTAAAGGAGGTGATCAAAGACAGCCACTGCGGACCTTACGGCGCAATGGCGCTGATGTTGGCCCTTGGACTTTGGACGTCGCTCCTTTTTGCCTTTCCTTCCTGGCGTTGGATAACGATAGGTATAATAGTAGGGGCGTCGGGCAGGTGGGCAATGTGCTGCGCGTCCTTTTTTGGTCGCTATCCGTGGAAAAACGGTATGGCCCTTCCATTCGTCGAAGGATTTTCCGTAAGAGAGCTAGCTTACGCCTTTGTGTGTTTCGCCGTGTTTTTTCTGATCGGACCTTGGATGTGGGTACTGTCGTTCCTCTCGACCACTGTCGTCAGCGCACTTTTAACTATATGGGCACATGAGAAAATAGGAGGGGTTAGCGGAGACGTCTTGGGCGCGATCGAAGTGCTGGCTGAGCTTTTCGCACTTGCCGCGATTGCCCTGTTTACATCTTAAAATTATCTCAAAGAAGTGAAGCGGGATGAAAAGAAGGATAAGACTTGTGGCGATCGATTTGGACGGATCGCTTTTGACATCTCAAGATGCTATAACGGAAAGGACCGTTCAAGCGGTAAGGAGTTTAATTTCTCACGGCGTTACCCTCGTTGTGGCAACGGGAAGGATGTTTTGCTCGGCCAAAAGGTTCGCGCTGCTGTTTGGGCCACACACTCCCGTCATCGCCTATAACGGAGCATGGATAAGTTACGCTCGAGGCGAACTGCTTTTGCACAAACCCATTCCCCTGGATCTTGCAAGGGAGACGTTGAACTTCTTCAAGGAGAGGAACTGGTACGTTCAAAGCTACATCGATGACGTGCTTTACGTCAGGGAACTGAACGATAAGGCCTTGACTTACGCCAAGCATTCTGACGTGGCGCCGGTCGTGGTAGGAGAGGAATTGTACAACCCCAAAAAGGAACCGACGAAGCTCCTTGCCGTCGCCGACGACGTAAGCGAAACGGAGAGGATGAGGGATGAGATCAAGTCTCACTTTAACGATCGACTCTTTGTGGCAATCTCATCGCCTTTATACATAGACATGGGAAATCCTGAAACCAACAAGGGCAAAGCGCTGACATTCCTTGCCGGGCACTTTGGGATAAACAAAGACGAGATATGCGTCATAGGCGACTCGGAAAACGACATAAACATGTTTGAAGCAGCAGGGATTTCTATAGCTATGGGCAACGCCAGAGAGGAAGTAAAGGCCAAAGCCACCTTTGTCACGGCATCAAACGACGAAGACGGCGTCGCCGTAGCCATAGAAGATATAATCATCCCCGACTTTCTCTAACCAGGGTCGACAGGGCATCTAACAATACGTCGACATCGTCTTTCGTATTGAAGGGCCCTACGGATACCCGGAGAGCGCCCTCCGGAAACGTCCCAAGCGTCATATGGGCACGGGGAGCGCAATGCAATCCGGGACGTGTCTCTATGCCCCAACGCTCATAGAGATCGAGGGCAAGCTTTGCGTTGTCCATTCCCCTGACGTTGAACGCGAAAACAGGCAACCTACCATTCATATTCATTGGGCCGTAAAGGACGACTTCGTCAATACATGTCAAACCTCGCATTAACCTCTCTCCGAGGCTGTTTGCCCTCTCGGCCAATTTGCCCCTGCCTTCGTCATTTGACCATAACAAGGCCGCTTGGAGTCCTGCTATGCCCGGCAAATTTGGGGTGCCGGCCTCGAATTTGTCGGGCAATTTTTTAGGTTGTATCTCCTCGTGGGAAAAGCTTCCCGTGCCCCCCTCTATGAGAGGCATTACGAGATCGGCGAAGTCCGGTCTCCACACCACCCCGCCAATGCCTTGAGGACCCAAAAGCCCCTTGTGACCCGTAAAACACAGGGCAGCTATGTCGTTTTCAGATACCGAGATGGGAACGTGTCCTGCCGTCTGAGCCGCATCCACCACTATGGGAATGCCGTTATCGCGACAGATTCGACATAAGACGTTTAAGTCCTGCAATGTTCCGCAGACGTTGCTCGCATGATTCAAGACGACAAGATCCGGCTTATGTGCTTTTAGCTCACTCTCGAATGTTTCCGTATGCATGTACCCCTCTTCATCACATTGGACGACCACAAGGTTTATGCCGTCTCTTTCCAGGTGTCTCAAGGGTCGCATGACGGCGTTATGTTCCATGGAAGAGGTCAGCACAGTCATGCCCGGTCTTAGGAAACCTTTAATCACCACATTTAACGCCTCAGTGACGTTGGATGTAAAAGTCACATATCTGGGGTCATTATCACAATATCCGTCAAAAAGGCTTGCTACAATGGCCCGACAATTTGTCACCATATCAAGCGTTTTTATGTCCCTATATGAGGAGCTACCCCTGGCCAGATTTGCGCCTGCCTTCAGTATGAAATTCGCCATGCTTTCTGCAACAACCCTCGGCTTGGGCCAACTGGTTGCGGCGTTGTTGAGATATATTCCCATATTGATCACTTTCCTTCGAGTCTGAGGTTTGTGTCATCAGATATATTCCAAGATCTTACTTACGATGAATTCGCCGGCTCTGGGCTTCGCCAATTGCTTTGCCGAACTTAACAGACTGCTTAACTCTTTTTCATCTTCAAGGACGCTTAAAAGCGTGTTGGCAGCCCTTCGAGGTTCGAAGACCATCTTTGCGGCTCCCCGATCGAGCAAATAGTCGCTGTTCCTCTGTTCCTGTCCTGGGATAACCCCGCACAAAAAGAACGGACGCTCCATGCACAGCACTTCAGAGGTTGATAACCCCCCCGGCTTCATAATTATTGCATCGGAGGCAGCATATACATATTCCATCCCCTTGACGAATCCAAAGACCCTTACTTTTTCGTTATCGTAAAACCTCTCCTCCATGGATTCCCTTAATTCCTCGTTGTTGCCGCATAAGGTCAATACTGTTGAATTGTTTATTTGAGAGAGCGAATCGACGACATCCTCAAGAGGACCCACGCCTATACCCCCGCCCATGACCAACATGACAGTATCGTCCTGAGGAAGTTTAAGCGTTTCCCTAGCCAAGGCTTTATCGGGAGGGGAAACAAAAGAAGATCTAATCGGAATTCCTGATATGTGGACATTCTTTACATCGATTCCATCCGCTTCATACTGCAGCAAGGCCTCCTCGGATGCTATGAACCAACCGTCATAGACTTCACGGTCTCGATGGAAGACATGGCTTAAAAAATCCGTATTCACGAGAAAGATGGGGACTTTCCCCTTGTACTCCTGCGAGACTGCCGAGGCGGCGAAAAAGTGGGTAAAGACGATGACGTCAGGAGAAAAATCGGCCAAGACCTTGAGCAACTTCCTTGCATTGAGCTTGACCGTAAGCTCATGAAGACCAACGAGAAACCCGATACTTGCCTCGGGCGAATCGGTAGATTCATAAAAATAGCCCCAGATCTGAGGGGCTTTGCGGACCATCTCCAGGTAGGAGCGGGCATATATCCCCCTAATTATGGGGTTTACGTAAGCCAACGCGTCAAGGCATATCGTCTCCACGTTGACCTTGGAAAACCACTCGCATAACGCATACGCCGCCGTCTTGTGTCCCGTGCCTATCGAAGAATAGATTACAGCTACTTTTTTCTTTTGATCAGTCATATAATTAGGACTCCTCTTCTTTCTTTAATTTGTCCCTCAATATATCGCCCAAGGACATTGAAATCGGGCTTTCCTGCTCCGAAATCAATTTTATCGCCGATAATATAGAATCGCATATCTGTTCAAGGGAATAATGAGGGGGAAAGTATAACGCTGCTGCATCCCCGTGTCCGCCTCCACGTACCTTTCTGCCGTCGCGCAACATACCGGTAATCTTGCCGGCCAACCCCGATCTGCTTCTAAGCGACACAGCCCACTCTCCAGTCACTTTCTTGTTGGCTACCGCCACCACCTTTGGCGGATTGTCGGTCCTATCCAATATCAACCCACAAAAGTCCGACACGTCTCCGAACTCAAGCAACTCCGGTCCGATAGCCATCAGATCATCGCCGTAACGTTTGACCTTTTCAAGGGCCTCCGCAAAACGCGCCTCCTGATCATGCACAAACTCCGTCGTCGCTTCGTACTCTCCATCAGATAAAGACGAAGATGGATTAGCCACAAGCCTGCTAAAGACGCTCCAAGGACCGCACATGGTTATAAGCGCTTGCCAGAGCCTGCTTTCCGGATTTTGTCCCAGCCACAGGTCCCTGTCGTTGGCAACCTCGACTATGTCAGACAAAAGGATCAAACGGCTTCTTACTCGCTCGGGCAAGTCCTGCGACATGAGCCAGCTGTAGTAAACCTTGGCAGCACAGCAGGAAGTATCAATCTTAAGCCAGGGCCTGTTGCCCCAATTTTGCAACGTCGTCTCGTGATGATCGAAACAAATGGGAGGTCCACCCTCAAAGAAGCTGTCAACGATATCTATTGTCTCCCTCCTTTGACAAAAAAGGTCGAGTATTAAAGGATTCCTGCCCGACTGAATGGCCTCAAGGATGGCGTTATCGACTTCCCCGTATCCGAGCAGATTAACTTGAAGCGGTGCGCTTTCGGGATAAAGCGCATACCAGGCAACTGCGGCGGCCACTACGCCGTCCAGATCGGTATGGCTTATTATATTTATTAAAGGTTTCTTCAAGATAATTTGCACCTCCAAATTATTAAGGGGTGATCATACATGAATCTACAAAAGCTTTTAATCAAAAGCACCGAGCTTAATCTAAAGCTTCCCTTTCGTCGCGACAATATGGTAGAAAGAGATGCAAAAAGCCCTTTGGTAATTATCGGAGATCTCCATGGCGAACGCGATTCCCTTAAAGACATTATAGACGTTGTCGGCGATGAAAGGGATAGTCTGTTTGTGTTCTTGGGAGACTACGTGGATAGAGGACCAGACTGCATCGGATTGCTTGAGGATATATTGGCTTTCCAAGCAAAAAATCAGGACAGAGTCATACTTCTTAGAGGCAATCACGAAGACTGGAACATGAACGTCCACTATTCGTTCGCAGGCGAGCTGCTGGCAAAGGGTTGCGAGGACATGATCGAAGATATCCTGGCTTGGTACGAATCTTTGCCACTCATCGCCATCTTGGATGATATAGTGGCCCTTCACGGAGGAGTGCCTAAGCCCGTTCCTAAAAGTTTAAAGGAACTTGCTAAGGCACAAGCCTGCGATCCGATTGGTCTTCAAATTCTGTGGAACGATCCCTTGGACGAACAATATTGGCCACGGGGAGGAGGAACCAAGGCCTTTACTTCAGATGACCTCTCCGCGTTTTTAAAGATCACAGGCGCCAAACTGCTTGTTAGGGGACATCAGTACATACCGGGAAGGGGCTACAAACTCAACTTCGACAATAAATGCGTAACTATATTTTCTGCAAGTTACGGATACGGCTGGCCCAGGTGTTTTGCCTATTTTCAAAACCTCAGTGAGATCACGCCTGAAAATGTAGAAAAATATATCATACGACTGTAGCCTTTGGTTTGTATGCTTTACATATCCTGCAACCCTTGATTTAAGTTGATCATAATCTAATTAGATTGGAAAGTGTGGAGAACTTTACAGCCAGTTATTCACAATATGTAGATAACCTGTGGATAACTTCACCGTCCCGCCTGCCTACTACATGTTACGACCTTCACTAAATCCGTTTTAAATTATGAACCCCTATCGTTATCGATATGCCTGAATAAAAGTTATTCACACACACGGTAGATAAGTGGTGAATATGTGGATAACTTTTGTGGAAATTCTGTGGTAATATTGAGTGTAGCTTGTGGATAACTTAGGGGGGCTTTTCGTGAACGATAAGTTAAACGACATGTGGAAAGAAGTTTTATCTATGGCTCGTGAAAAACTCCCTCAAGGAGCTACAGAGATATGGCTTAAAACATGCCTGCCCATATCACTGGAGGGTGGAACTCTAACCCTGGATGTTCCAAACGTTTTCGTAAAGGAACAGATTCAATCGCGCTTCCTAAGCGGCCTTAAGGAACTGGTCACGGGCAGAGGATTGGCCAAGGAAGTGGAGCTCGTCGTAGGCACCGAGATGCGAGACGGAGAGCAAAAGAGGGCCGAAAGCGCGGTAAGACAGGCCCCGCCTCCGGCTGACGGGCTTAACCCCAATTACTATTTTGACACCTTCGTCGTAGGAAAATCCAACAGATTGGCCCATGCGGCAAGCCTCGCTGTAGCCGAATCGCCAGGGGTGGCTTACAATCCGCTCTTTATATGGGGAGGCGTCGGACTTGGCAAGACACATCTGATGCATGCCATAGGACATTACGTACTGGAACACCTCCCGGGGGCACGCGTGGTCTACGCCAGCTCCGAGAAGTTCACCAACGAGCTGATATCGGCCATACAGAACAACAAGACACAAGAGTTCAAGGCAAAATTTAGGAACGTCGATATACTTCTCATCGACGACATTCAGTTTTTGGCCAACAAAGAAAGCACTCAGGAGGAATTTTTTCACACCTTCAACAGCCTTCATAATGCAAAGCGCCAGATCGTATTGAGCTCAGATAGGCCTCCGAAGGAGATACAGAGCATCGAGCAGAGATTAGTTTCTAGGTTCGAGTGGGGATTGGTGACCGATATACAGCCGCCGGACCTGGAGACGAGGATAGCCATATTACAGAAGAAAGCGGAATTTAAAGGATACACCATCCCCGAGGATGTCGTGTACTTTTTGGCTCAAAACATACCAAGCAACATAAGGGAGCTGGAAGGAGCACTAAATCGCATCATAGCGTGCTCACAGCTGAACATGGAGCCCATAACGATAGAAAATGCTGCGGAATGGCTTAAGGACATAATAAAGACGCAAAAAGTGGGCCCGGTGTCGATAGAGATGATCCAGGATGTCGTCGCATCTTACTTTAGTTTCGATGTGGATGACCTAAAAAGCTCCAAGAGGACTGCAGATCTGGCTTTAGCAAGGCAGGTAGCCATGTATTTGGCCAGAGAATTGACCGAATCCAGCTTACAGCAGATAGGTATGGCATTCAACAAAAAGGATCATACTACCGTGCTTCATGCCTGCAGAAAGATTGAGGAAATGTTAAAAGAGGACACGAAGATGAAAAAGATTGTGGATAACTTGATGAGCAACGTGCAATCATCCCGTGGATAAATATACATTATCCACTGCTTAATTTTGGAACTGGAAATTTTCGTATAAAGTGTGGATAATTTTAGGGTCTTTGCACATACTTATCCACGGTGGAAAACTTTTATCCCTACGCATAAATCCCCACTTATCCACACCATCCACCACACTTACTATTACTACTACTTTTTATTAATTAATATAAAAGTAATAACAGGAGGAACCGGGGAATGAGAATAAAGATAGACGACCAAGCATTGGTGAAAAGCTGGCAAATAGCAGAAAGGACATCTAAGGGACCAAAGTCGATGGCTATACTATCGAGCATCTACGTAAAAGCTCACGATGACGTAATTACCTTAATGGCTACCGACCTCAAGACTTCGATAAAATGTACCATACATGAAGCTAACATTGAGGAAGAAGGGGAATGTGTCTTTCCCACAAAGGGTGTTGGAGAGATAATAAAAAAGTTATCCTCAGGATACGTCATTGAGACGACGGATAGAAGGGTAACCATAAAGGACGACAGAAATCAATTCACATTTACCACATATCCGACCGATGAATTTCCCAGACTACCCACATCCGCCTCAGCCACGCTTGCGTGTCGCATCGAAGCAAAGGAGTTATCAAGGATAATTTCCGAGGGATCCTTTACCGGCTCCAGTACCGAGGAATTTCCCCCATACCTGTCAAGCGCTCTTCTGGAGTTTAAAGAAGATTCCATAAAGCTTATAGCCACAGATGGCAAGCGACTTTCCTTGTCCGAGGCCATTTTATCCGAAAGGACCTCTGGTGGGGCTGAAAGCCTACTCATCCCTATAAGAGGAATCAACGAGTTGGACAGGATACTGTCGTCATTAAGTGAGGATACAATAGTCGAAATTTTGTATGACGATTCACAGTGTTACTTTAAAACTGATGATATTGAGTTAGCCATAAGGCGTGTCGAATCAGTATTTCCTCCGTATGAGAAAATAATATTATCCGATAAGACCACCTGGATGGTCATTGATCGGCAACAGCTTATAGATGCCTTAGAGAAGGTTGAGATAGTTGTACGCGATTTTAATAAAGTAGTTATATTGAATCTAAAACCGGCCGGAAGCCTCCTGATATCAGCCTGCGCTCAAAACGTGGGAGAAGCCTTCATCCAGGTTGATGCAGATGTTGATGGAGAGCCGCTTAAAGTCGGCTTTAACGTGTCCTACTTGCTGCAGGGTCTAAAGGCAATAGGGGATTCCACCGTCCGTATGAGCTTTAACGGAACCCACGGGCAGATGAGGTTGCAAAAGCTGGGGGATGACAATTTTCTGTACATCCTTATGCCGGTAATATTGCCCGAGGAAATGGTAAAAGAGGAAGAAGAAACAGATGAGGTTTAGCCAAACCTATTGGCTGAATTATAAAAACCTGAAATCGGAACGAATATCTTGGTATGAAGGGTTGAACTTAATAGTAGGTCCAAATGCCTCCGGCAAGACCAATACTCTTGAGGCGCTATCCATGCTTTGCGGTTGGTGGCAAGTTCGGCGCAAAAAACTCAAAGATCTCATAAACTGGTTCGCTCAAGATCAAGGCGGAGCGAAGCTTTACTCCAAGTTCGACGGTGAGGAAGAATTTGTCGTGTCGATTTCAATCGACGAGAAGCGCATGATCAAGATATCGGGCAAACAGGGAAATGCCTCGATGTTGCGAGCATTTGTTCCCTGTTTATCATTTTGGAGCGACGATGTAAATCTCATTGACGGACCACCTTACGTAAGAAGAAACTTCCTAAATCAATTATGCGCTCTTGTAATACCTCTATATGCCAGAAGGCTATATGACTATAATAAAATTTTGCGTCACAGGAATTACAGCCTAAAAAATGGTCAATACGACCCTGTAATAGTAAGGACTATGGCTCCGCTGGCCGCATGGATTTGGTCTTACAGGAGAACGATTGTGGACCTCTTAAAGATAGGCCTTAAAGAGATATCCTCTGCGTTGCTCGACTTTGACGTCGAAATTGACATGAAAGAGGGCAGCTGCGGCTTCTTTGAAGATCCAATGGAGGGATTTTATAAGTCCCTATCGGCCTTTAAAAATGAGGAGATATCGAAACACGTATCGTTAGTTGGTCCCCATAGGGATGACTTGAGTATGACCGTAACGGGCAGGCCTGCCAACGAGGCGTTAAGCCGAGGGCAGAGGAGAAAACTTGCAGTGACGCTGATGTTATCTGCTGCAAAAGTTGTGGAATACAGGATGAGAAAAAAACCTATAATATTGCTGGACGAAATTACGGCTGAGCTCGATCGGGAGGCAAAATCTAGCTTAATCAGCGCGCTTTTAAGTAGCGGTTATCAGGTGATTGCTGCTACTGCGGACGACAGGATCGAGGATTTTCCCGGAAAAGTCTGGCATATATATCAAGGGGGATTATCCGTTTAAATGTCTTCAATAGATGAAAATACCTTTGATGTGATAGTAGTCGGAGCAGGGCATGCAGGATGCGAAGCTGCACTGGTGTCGGCGAGGATGGGGGCTCGTACACTTTTGCTCAATTTATATCTCGATAATACGGCCCTCATGCCCTGTAATCCCTCCATTGGAGGACCTGCCAAGGGGCACATAACTCGTGAGATAGATGCCTTGGGCGGAGAGCAGGCCAGGGCCACGGACGCTTCTACCATTCATATCAGATGGCTTAACACGTCCAAAGGACCTGCTGTAAGGGCACTTAGAGCTCAATGTGATCCATCAGATTACCATAAGCATATGATAAGAATATTGGAAACTACGGAAAACCTATACGTGCACCAGGCAATGGTAACTGACTTGCTGACACTGGACGGTAAAGTGACAGGGGTTAAAACTTGGCTGGGTCAAGTATATAACGCATCATGCGTCATAATAACAACCGGACCCTACACGAACGGGAAGGTGTTCATAGGTCAAGTCAGCTTTCCGTCAGGACCCTTGGGCCAAATGCCATCGCTTCAGTTGTCGTCTTCGTTAAAGCGAATCGGATTTGAGGTGGGCAGGCTTAGAACCGATACAACGCCGAGGCTTCATGCCGATACGATAGATTTTAAATCCTTAAAGTCGCAGCAGTCAGCTGACGAGCCGCTTTGCTTCAGCCATTGGGGAGAACCTCGCGTTTACAAGGGTTTCTCCTGTTACCTTACCAGATCAACTCCAAGGACCCACGATATCATAAGGTCATCCTTATCACGGTCGCCGTTGGCCGGAGGAGACTTGGAAAGTCCGGGTCCACGTTACTGTCCTTCTATAGAGGATAAAGTTATCAGATTTCCCGATAAGGAATCTCACCCGATATTCTTAGAGCCGACATCGCGCCATACGAAGGAGATCTATATGCAAAACTTCTCGACGAGCTTGCCCTATGACGTGCAGGTCGAGATGGTAAGAAGCGTTCCTGGATGTGAAAGGGCACATATCCTTAAGCCCGGATATGCCATTGAGTATGACTACTTTCCACCCACTCAGCTTTATCCATGGCTTGAGACCAAGTTGGTGGAGGGATTGTTTTTTGCCGGACAGATAAACGGCACTTCTGGTTATGAAGAAGCTGCAGCACAAGGGCTGATTGCAGGTATCAACGCCGTCTTGAAGTTGAGAGGTGAAAAACCTCTCGTGTTGGGCAGACATGAAGCCTATATAGGTGTATTGATAGATGATCTTGTTACCAAGGGAACAAATGAACCGTACAGGATGCTTACAAGCAGATGTGAATATAGACTACTCTTGCGTCATGATAACGCCGACAAGCGGCTTGCCCCAATAGGCAGACGTTTAGGTCTGATAGATGACGAGCGCTGGAACGTGTTGACGAGAAAATGGAAGGCCATCGATGACGAAATGGACCGTCTTAAGAACGTTAAGGTTTATCCATCGCAAACGATAAATGACATGTTTCTTTCTTTGAACCAGAAGCCCATAGACGAACCGATCATCGCCTACGACTTATTGAAGAGACCCGGCGTAAACTACGAATTTTTGTGCAAGATCGTCCCCCCTGCACACCATCTTGAAGACGAGGTAAAATCAAGAGTGGAGATCGAGGTAAAGTATTCCGGTTATATACAAAAAGAAGATGCCTTGGCAGCTAAAATGCAACGTATAGAGCAGCTTCGCATACCGCGTGATCTGGATTACGATGATATCGTAGGCTTATCATCGGAGGGAAGGGAGAAACTAAAGAAGATAATGCCAAACACCTTAGGCCAGGCTGGCCGTATATCCGGTGTTACGCCGTCGGATATACAGGTTTTATGGATGTACTTGGAGACGAAGGAGAGACGTAAAGCGTCATGAAATTTAGGATGAAAGAAGCTCCAGAGCACGTGTCTGACGTGCTTGAAAGGGTATCGTCAAGAGGTTTTAAGGATTTATTCAATTTTAACAAGATCAAAAAAGAGTGGGACAGATTCGTTGGAAAGGCATCGAACAAATCAAGGCCGGTTCAACTTCAGGGAAGAAAACTTCAGGTGATCGCAGCATCGCCCTTGATAGCACAGGAGATCAATATGATGAGAGGGCATATAATATCCGGTGCCCTCTCCTTGGGCATCAAGATAGATTCCATTTCGGTGTACGTGGGCAATGTAAGCGAGAACAATGAGACACCCCATAAAAATGCCGTCTCTCGGCTTAGACCTATAAAAGAAGAGGGTATCGCCGAGGAGGTTGAAAGGGCGAAGGAAAAGTTTAAGGGCAAGAATTTACCTGACGATATATTGGAAAGATTATCCAGACTGTATGTAATTTATAACAAAAGGTTTAATTCTTTTAGTTAAAGGTATTTGACATAAATAGGGAGATGGGAACATGAAAAAGTATCTTAGTTTTGTCGTTAAAGGGATTATTCTGGTGGCAACTATCGCCTTTTTGTCCCTTTGTGTTGTGCAGTCTTCCCGTGCAACGGAGTTTGAGGACCTTGTTTCTTTATATAAAAGCAAGGAAGCCGGAGAAAGCGACGGTTTGAAGTTGCAGGAGCGCCTGTTGCAGGAGGCCCCTAAGGGTATTTCTCAATACAATATGTGGGAATCGTTGTTTAACAGAGAATTAAGCAATGAAGAAAGAGCATCATTGGCATTAAAACTCATTGATGAATTATTTCCACAGGGAGATCCGGCCCTCTGGAGCTCGGTAGAAGGGCTGTGGATACCTCAGATGGTGCCAAAGCCGTTGGCAGCTCTGGATGCCGTGTATGTTGCCATTGATTCGTTGCTGTCGATGGAAGAAAAGGGCGCTCCATGGCTTGCAAGAAGTTTATTCTTGCGCCTTTACGAGTCAAGGGAGGCCAGAATTTATGGCATACGGACCGTTCCGGTAGAGGCGGCAAACATCGTTGAAAAGCTAAAATATAAAGCCCCTTTAGCTCCCCTTGGAGGCTGGCCTACCTTCAATTTAATCGGAAATCTTCCCTTTGCCAATAAAATCTATGGCTATATTAGTGTAGACACTGCTCTTTCATACAATATGACGTTTCTTGATTCCATGGGAAGACCACGAGGTGGATCGGGCATATATGCATGGGATAGAGCTAGAGGTAGAATATATATTGTCAAAAGCGGTCCTTCGGAAGATGAGATATGGCCTCTTTTTTAAAATGTGTTAAAATAAAAATGCATTTAAAAAGATCTTTTAAAAAGGAGGGGGTTGGATATGAAGTTCGATGCCTTGATACAGTCGGGCGATTGGAAGGGTGAAAAGCACGTTCCGGTCATCGAATGTCCCGATGAGGTCGCTTCCGGGCAAGTCTTCACGATTACAGTAAGCGTAGGCAAGGAAATACCTCATCCCAACACGACGGAACATCATATCAAATGGATAAAGTTATTCTTTAAGGGGGAGGATGAAAAATTCCCCTTCGAGTTAGGTTCTTTCGAATTTACGGCTCACGGAGAGCACGTTGGCGGTCCCAATACCGGACCGGCTTACAGCGAGCCGTGCGCAACCGTTAAAGTTAAACTGAACAAGTCTGGAACTCTTTTGGCGATTTCCTACTGCAATATACATGGATTATGGGAAAATTCGAAGGAGATAAAGGTAAAGTAATCGAAGCAATCGATCGCATGTCGTAAATATACCCCTGAGCCAAACTTCAATAAGTGGCTCAGGGGTATATTCTTATAGAAAACTTTCAAGTGCCATCATGTTTTTGTTGATCATATTCTTATATCTTGATGATGCTGTGCCGTAATATCGGTCTAATGCCTTATGTTCAGATCCATAAGCCCTGATATAACGAGACAGCAACAAGGCACCGGCAGCTATTCCAAGCTCGGGGTCGTTCAGGTGATTTTTTGAAGTGATCCCATTGGCGGAAAGGAGTGCAAAGTGTGTATCCCACACCACCTGCATGACCCCAACAGCACCTTTGTGACTGGTCGATTTGGGATCAAAATGGCTTTCTGTCTTAGCAACGGCAACTAGGAGCTCCTTGGGAACGCCATATTTTTTAGAGTAGTATACAAAGGCGCAGGCTTCCCTCCATAACGTCTTGGATGCGAGTTTTGGGTTGACCTTTCTGATGTACTTGGCGAGGGATGCTATCATTTCCTGTTCATTAGGTAGCATTTCGCTTAAAAACCTAAGCGTGGAAGTGGGACATTCCTTTTGCCAGCGAACTATATCTTCAGGAGAATTGCCAGTTTCTGCTAATGTTTGAATTATCTTTTCGTGAAGAACGATATTTTCTTTCGATATTCCGTCATTTACCTCACCAATTCCGGGAGTACTGATGGATAACATGGTAGCAAAAAATAGGAATATCGTTACTATCTTTGCCATGATATAGTATCTCGCGCGAAGCGATTTCTTCAATATCATCGCAACCTCCTTTTTGTAAGGTTTGAAACTTTACCACCTACCTCTATGGAATAAGTATTTTTACCTAGCCGCAGGTGCCCTAAAAAACGCAATAGACCGCCGTAGGGCGATCTATTGTATACAAACGATGGCACAGCTTAAATTACAAGCCTAATTATACATATTTTTTGGGATTTGAAAACCCTTAAGTCAAATTTTTTCTAAAAATTTGGGAAGGCTTATTGTAAATGTGGTAGGTTCTATCTTGGATGTAAGTTCTATTAACCCTCCGTGAGCATTTACTATATTCTTTGTTATGGCAAGGCCAAGTCCATAACCAACTGCCTTTCTCCGCCCCTTAGGAGGGACTGAGGTTTTTTTAAACCTGTCAAATATACTTTCCGTCATCTCGTCGGACACGCCAACGCCATTGTCCGATATCTGTATACGCCAATGAGTATGCCCATCTACGAGCGATACGGATATAAAGCCTCCATCTTCGTCCCCATATTTCTGCCGGGTAAATTTAACGGCGTTATCGAGGAGATTTCCTATAGCCTTCTTTAATTCCTCGGATGAAGCTAAGACATTAGCGCATTCTGGCTCCATCGTTACATTCCAGTTTATTTTCCGTGCCTGTGGGTAGCCTCTATATTCATCTACGATTTCTTTGAGTAATTGCACCAGATCCACGATCTGTCTTTTTTGCATCATTGATTCGTTTGGTTGTGCCTCTAACTTTGCGAGATAAAGCAAATCGTCTACCAATCTGGATAGGCGTTCCTGCTGGTTTACGATCTTGTTGAGCAACTCCTTTTGCTCTTCCTGCGGTAATTTGGGGTTGTCCATCATGATCTCGGCGGAAGCCCTTATCACCGTAAGCGGAGTCTGAAACTCGTGGCTGGCGTCGGCTATGAAGTTTCTTCTTGCTAATTCGAGCTGTCTTTGTTCGGTCATGTCCGTAATCAGGAGTAAAAATCCCTTGCTTATTCTTTTACCCTTGCAGTCAAGGTATTTGTTTTTTTGGGTAGTAATTTCGATGAACGCCTCAGACCGTGTCTTTAGATTTTCGTATAATTCCATCAGCTTGGGTATCCCCGTGACACCGATGAAGGGTTTGTCCGTGTAGTCACCCTTTGGCATATCCAACGAATTGATTGCGCCCTCGTTTATGTAACGCACCTTTCCCTCATTATCGATGAGGATTACACCGGCCGGCAGCAGGTCTAGGAGTTGTTTTAGGTCGTTTCTTTGTTGACTCAAGTTCTCCAAGGCATGCTGTAAGTTTTCGGCCATCTCCTTTAACGATCTAGCCAAATTAGAAATCTCAGGAGGACCTATCAGTGAGAACCTCGCTGGTTTGCCCGATGCCAAATTCTCGGCTACTGAAGTAAGCTCGCCCAAGGGGTATAAAATTTTTTTTATGATGAGATGACCTAAGAGCGTGGCCAAGAAGAGGACGATAAGCATCAATATAAAGAAGTAAAGGCTTAATCTTTGTCGAACAGCGCTGATTTGACCTAACGCCCTGGATAGCATGATCACGATGTCGCCATCTTGCAGTGAAATCTTCTTGAAAAAACTGATGGTGTAATATCCGCTGCTTTCGTTATAGATGCATTTGGTCACTTCCGTTCCCCTTAAAGCCTCTTGAAAGTCGTGATTTCCGAATAAATACTCTATCTTCGCTTCGTCAGGTCTGCTGTCCCATAAGGCTTTTCCCGATGTGTCGTACAGCAATATTCTGTCTTCGATAAAACCTCTCTCACTTGATAGGAACGATATGGCCTCTGACCGCTTTGTCTTCTTTAATGTCTCTTCCAAAAAGTAAGCCCTCTTGCTCTGCTCATCGATAGAACGCCTCAAGAGCAAGTCCTCGGATGTCTTACACGCCAAATACCACGACGTTCCAACTGATATTAAAACGAGAAAAATTGTAAATAATATAATGCGTCCTTTAATACTTCTCATCGTTCGCTATACCGCTATTTTATAACCGCGATGTCTTATGGTCATGATCAAGGAGGGATCCATGCCCAACTCCTTGATCTTAGCTCTCAACCTGCATATATGGGCATCAATAGTTCGCGTCTCGCCCAAAGACGTCCCCCAGACCTTCGCAAGGAGTTGCTCCTTGGAAACCACCTTTGGGGCGTTTTTAATGAGGACCTTAAATATCTCAGTCTCAATTGGGGTTAGAATGATCCTTTTGTCTTTGTATGTCAATTCTCCCGTATCCGTATTTAGCTCTATTTTATCCATCTTTATCGATTCGTTAGATCGCAACGCAGAAGAGCTTCTTCTTAGTATTGATTTGATCCTGGCATGCAGTTCGCTTAAAGAAAAAGGTTTTTTGATGTAATCATCGGCACCAAGCTCAAGCCCTTCTATTACGTCCCTTTCGTCACGCCTAGCCGTCAGCATGATGATCGGTATATCCATGGTGGTTGGATCCTTTTTGAGTCTGCGACAGACTTCCCAGCCGTCCATGGTGGGCAGCATCAAATCCAATATGACCAACTGTGGCAGCGTTTCATAGCATATGGAAAGAGCTTTATCTCCATCGTCCGCTACAACGACATCGTATCCCTTCATGGCGAGATATTGTTCTATCAGAGATGCTATGGATTTCTCGTCTTCAACCACGAGGATTTTTTCGCCCCTCAAATGTCTTCCCCCTTGGGCCTCCTTATTTGCGAAGCTGATACCTTCTTGCCTGTGACCATATGTATGACCCTTTCTGCCAAGTTAGTGGCATGATCTCCTGCCCTCTCAAGGGTTCTGGATATCAGCAAAAGTTCTGTGGCCTGTTCTATGACGTTTGGTCGTTCGAGCATTATAAGCAACAGCTCTCTAAAGATCTGCTGATCCAAATCGTCTACCTCGTCGTCCATGCGGCAGACCTCTTCGGCCTTTTTGACGTCCTTTTCCATGAGGGCTTCCAGTGCCAGATTTACCATTTTCCTTATGTCGCTTTCCATTCGCGGTATGTCCAAAAGGGGTTTTATATGGGGGCGATCGGATAACCTTATAGCCCTCTTTGCAATGCTGGATCCGTAATCGCCTATGCGCTCGAGGTCGACCGCCATATGCATTATAGCAGAAACGGTCCGTAGGTCCTGTCCCAAAGGCTGAAACCTTGCCATGAATTTCAAGCAGCTCATATCAATGTCTTCTGCCAGCTCATCGAGCAGGCTGTCTCCCCTTATAACTTCCTGAGCTTTGGCGACATCCTGTTCTTTCAAGGCCGTAACCGCCTGCGATATGGCATCTACCGCCAATTTGCCCAACTTCAAGAGCTTTTCTTCCAATTTCTTCAGTTCCACATCTATATGTTCTCTAACGTTTATCTCCATCTCTCTCACCTTCTTTGGTCTTTAAGATATATTTTATCCGAATCGCCCCGTGATGTAATCAGATGTTCGCTGATCCTCCGGGGCTGTAAATATCTTTTCCGTCGGTCCTACTTCTATTAATTCTCCCATGAGAAAGAAGGCGGTCATGTCCGATATCCTTGCTGCCTGCTGCATGTTGTGCGTCACGATCACGATCGTAAATTTGCTTTTCAGGTTCCTGATAAGCTGTTCTATGCGAGCCGTTGCCAAGGGATCCAAGGCAGAGGTTGGTTCGTCCATGAGGAGCACCTCGGGATTGACGGCTATGGCCCTTGCCACGCACAGGCGCTGCTGCTGCCCGCCGGATAAGGAAAGGGCAGATCTAGTCAGGATATCTTTGACTTCATCCCACAGTGCGGCAGCTTTCAGACTGTTTTCCACTATTTCGTCCAATTCGTCCCTCTTGGTTATGCCGTGAAGACGGGGGCCGAAGGCCACGTTATCGTAGATCGACATGGGAAATGGGTTTGGGCGTTGAAATACCATTCCCACCCTTTTCCTTAGCTCTATTAAATCCATTTCGGGCGAATATATGTCAATTCCATCTAATAGAACGGTACCTTCTACCCTAGTATTGGGCAAGAAATCATTCATCCTGTTGAGGCACCTCAGAAAGCTGCTTTTGCCGCATCCCGAAGGTCCTATTAGTGCAGTGACGTTTTGCCCCTGTATGTCTATGCTTATGTTTTTTAAAGCCATGACATCGCCGTAGTATAACCTCAGGTTTTCGACGCTTATCTTCGGATTGTCCGTCGAATGACTGGTCATCTTTATCCTTCCTCCGCTACATCAAATAGCGCCTGCGATTCAATCTCGCACGCATTATTATACCGATCAAGGTGGTGCCCAATACCAATGTCATCAGGACCAAAATAGCTCCGTACTGAAGGGGGCGAGTTTTGTCTATGAAGGTGCCGGAGGTCGCCAGTACATATACATGAAAGGGCAGGGCCATCACTTCGTCGAATAAGCTTTTGGCCAATCCAGGGGTGAAAAAGGCCGCTCCGGTGAACATGATTGGCGCCGTCTCGCCGGCCACTCGTCCAACGGATAGTATTGCTCCCGTAAGTATCGACGGCATGGCGCTCGGTATGACAACCTTCCTGATTGTTTGCCACTTTGAAGCACCCAAGGCGTAAGCTGCATCTCTAAGGCTTTGAGGAACGGCAAGTAGGGCCGTTTCCGAGGCGCCGACTATTAATGGCAGAGCAAGGCAGCCCAAAGTCAGACCGGCAGAAAGCATAGACGGCCCGAACTTCAACAATATGCAAAAGAACGAAAGTCCAAATAGCCCGTAAACTATCGATGGAATACCGGCCAAGCTCCTTATAGCTAATCTCAAAGTCGCCGTAAAAAAGTCGTCTCTGGCGTATTCGACCAGGTAAATGGCGGTGCAGATTCCTATGGGGAGAGAAAAGGCCATGGATACGATAATTAGCTGTAAGGTTCCGATAATGGGCGTAAGTATGCCGCCTTCTGTCATGGAATTGCGAGGGGGTTGAGTCAGAAAATCGATCGATATGGCGCTTATTCCCTGGACTGCTATGAATGCTAAAATACCAAAGAGGACCAGGATGACTAAAAACATTGAAGCCCATAAAAGACATGTGAGCAACCTGTCCTTAAATTTTCTCCTGCTCAACGCAATTGCCACCTCCAGCGCCTCTCGATCCAAATGGTCGCAAAGTTTAAGATCAACGTCATGAGCAAAAGAAGCAGTCCGGCGAAAAATAGGGCGTGGTAGTGCGGGGAGCCTACCGGCGTCTCGCCCATCTCGGCAGCTATTGTGGAGGTGAGAGGTCTGACCGGATCAAACAGGCTCTTTGGAATTATGGCAGCTCCGCCTGCTGCCATCAATACAACCATGGTCTCGCCGATGCCTCTCATCATTCCAAGCAGGCACGCCTGAAGGATCCCGGGCAGTGCGGCAGGTAAAACCACTCTCGTTATGGTCTCCTGTCTGGTGGCGCCGAGCGCATTGGCTGCATCCCTAATGTCTGACGGCACCGAGGATATCGCGTCATCAGCCAGCGAAGCGGTGATGGGTATTATGAGTAAGCCCAAAAGAACCGAAGCGTTGAACAAATTTAACCCGGTGACGAGGTCAAAGGCATTCTGAAACCATGGAGCGAGCGCAACCATTCCGATGAATCCCAATACCACGGAAGGTAAAAATCCCAATATCTCAAGCATTGGCTTCATGAAGTTTCTCATAGATCTGGGGCAAACTTCAGATAGAAATATCGAGACCATTATGCTCAAAGGGAGCGCTATCAGCGAAGACAGCATAGTTACGGCTAAAGAACCGGTTATAAGCGGCAACATGCCAAATTCCGGAGGAGAATAGGTGGGATACCAATAAAGGCCGAATAACAATTCCCTTAACGTTGCGCTCTTTAAGACTGGCAAGCTTTCTTTTATCAAGAATATAAGGGTAAAGACCAATATGAATATGCCGATCATTGCCACTGCGCTTATCGCAAGCTTCGCCAACGTGTCCTTTCGCTTCAGGTCCATCGGCACTGATGTCCCCCTTTTTGCCGATATTCGAGCCCTCACATTTTATCATGGTCAATGTAACGACAACTTTACAACACTGTAAAATTGGTGTTACATGGATTTCATGATAGCATGTAAAAACTTGGAGGTGTTCATTGTGAAGGTCTCGAGGGCTGATGTAAGTTTAAATGAGCTGAAGGCCAAAGCCGTCAGTATTTTTGTCTTTGAAGACAAGTTGGACGACACACTAAAGTTTCTGGGTGATTTAAGCGATATGGTGAGAAAACAGGTCCGGCTCGAAAAGTTTCGCGGCAAAAGCGAGAAGGTGCTCAAGGTGACGCTTCCTGACGAGCGCATAGCTGTGGTGTTTCTGGTTGGATTGGGGTTAGAGTCCAACGTCAAGCTAGACGACTATAGAACGGCTTCGGCCATAGCCATAAATGCAGCTTTAGAGTCCCGTATAGATGAGCTTTACGTGTTTTCGCCGAAGGTAGATCATTTCATATCTCAGGCAGTGGCGGAGGGCGGCTTGCTCGGCGCCTATAGGTTCGATAGATATAAGGGCGTAGGCAGTGGGGGCCAAGATATACAAGACCTTTACCTCATTGGCGGCGACGAGGATGCAATAAGGAAGGGCACGCTTTTGGCCTGCGGGCAAAATTACGCCAGAGACTTGGCGAATGAGCCTCCCAACGTGATCAACCCCCTTTCGTTAGCAGATATAGCGCGCAACCTTTCCGATGACTTGGGGTTAGATTGCAGGATATACGACGAAAAGGAACTGGCAGACATGGGAATGAACGCCTTGCTTGCCGTTGGAAAGGGATCTGTGAATCCGCCAAGGTTGATTCATCTTACGTTTAAGCGAAATAGCGATACAAGGCTTAAAGTAGCGCTCGTTGGAAAGGGATTAACTTTCGATAGCGGTGGCCTTGACATTAAAACCCCTGAAAACATGAGGACGATGAAGGGCGACAAGACTGGGGCCTGCATCGTGCTGGGAGTTGCTAAGACCTTGGCCGAGTTAAACTTAGATCTCGAAGTGCACGTCCTCATAGGTGCGGTTGAGAACATGCCCAGCGGTTCTTCTTATAAACCCGACGACATAATCAAGACATATAGCGGAAAGACCATAGAAATAGATAATACGGATGCCGAGGGACGCGTTACCATGGCCGACGTCTTAAGCTTCACGTCAAAGCTTAAACCCTCATACATCATAGACATAGCCACGCTTACCGGTGCTTGCGCCGTTGCCTTAGGGCCTTATACCGCCGGACTGTTTTCCAACGACCAGGCTTTATGTAACGACTTACTGGAGGTGTCGGCGTTCACGGGAGAACGTTTCTGGCAGCTTCCCATGGATGATGAGCGCTTGAGAAAACGTTTAGACTCGCCTTTTGCCGACTTGCTCAACTCGGCGGGAAGATACGGCGGCGCCATAACTGCCGCGATGTTTTTGCGGGAGTTTGTGGATGAGGGCATATCATGGTCTCACATGGATATTGCCGGAGTCAATTATTACAAGGAGTCGTTCGGTTACTATCCAAAGGGCTCGTCGGCATTTGGCACAAGAACAATTCTTGAGTGGCTTTCGAGGCTTTAAGCAAAATATAAGCCGAACAAGGCAACTTGTTCGGCTTATATTCGCTAGCTGCGGGCTGCTATCTCCTGGGCCTTGGCCCTTACGTGCTGAAGCCTTCTTTCGGTTGGTGGATGGGAATTGAAGCCGCTTGGACTAGTAGTGTATCCAGCCTTTGCCATCTTTTCTAAGGCAGTAACCAATCCCCATGGATCGTAACCTGCCTTTGTGGCCAGTTCTATGCCGTAGTCGTCGGCTTCTACCTCCTGCTCCCTGCTGAAACCGGATTCAGCCAGGGCATAACCGAGATCTAGCGGATCAATTCTGCTGGACGAATTTCCGACAGCTCGAAAAATTAAACTCCAGAGAATACTTCGTGTCATCGTCCTGCCATAATGGTTAAGCTTTATATGTCCAATTTCATGGGCCAAAACGCCGGCAAGCTCATCTTCGCTGTCGAGCAACTCCAGCATCCCTTTAGTCACTGTTATTGAATACTTGTTCAGAGAAAAAGTAACCCACGCGTTGGGCTCCTTTTGGTCGACTATGGTGATAGGCGCAGAAGAGTCCAGCCCGGCTGTCTTGGCTAGCCTTTGCCATACTTCTTTTACAGCTGCAGGTTGAAGCGAGGCCTCACAGGCAGCTGCAATGAAGGTAACCAGCAAAATTGCAGCGATAAATGAGCGCCTTATTACATTCTTCATTATATAATCCCCCCTTAATGTAATGACGGGGTAGACAAGATATGGTACAAAGTTGTTTCATTCGTTTCAAATTAATTGTAATGCCATATTTTATAATAGAAAATACTAATTTTTACGCAGACCGTAAAAAGACAAAAAATAGGCCGAGCCCAAAGCTCGGCCTATTTTTTATGTTTGTTTAATCAACGAGCTTTAATGGTACTGCCGCCTCAGGCGTTACTATATTGAATGTGAATGTCTCGGTGAAGTAAAGCGATACCGTACCTTCCTTATGTTCTTTGTAACCTATAGAGATGTCCTTGCCAAGTATCAGCTCAAAATCTCCTCCGCGCAAGGAAACTACGATGCCATCGTTCACGTTAGGCGAGAAGACAACCTTTCCGCCCTCCAATATGTCGGATATCTTTTTGTGTAGCGGGTAAATCTCGCCCAGGGAATATATCCTGCTCCAAAGGACGGGACCGGCCACGAGGGCATAAGGTCCTTCGATGCCCCACTGTGTGAAATGAAGCTTGACCTGCGTCAGGGTGGTAAGTAAATCCGTCGGGTTTTGGATGGGCAGCTCTATTGAATATTGTTGCGATGCGTTAAATAATCCTTCTATGCAAGCATCGTCTAGCCCGTAAAAGATTGCCTTATCCTCGAAGACAGCGACTTTTCTTGCCGCCTCTTCCATGTTGGTTAAGTCAGGCGACTTTAGGCCCCTCTGCACGCTGTCGAGCTCGCATATGGAAAGGTCAAAGGGTACGTATACCTCCACCAAAGGCAAACTTAAGCGAGTGGCGTAGCATATATCCTTAGAGGTATTGGCCTTCTTTATCCTTCCGGTGGGATAGGCGGCGTAATCCCAACCAAAGGGTCCCAATACATCCACGAACTTCCTGGCCGACAGGTTCGGGATCAACACCTCTTTGGCCCTTTTGGTTATCTCATACCATGCACTTTCATTTACCGGCGCTAATTCCTTCTTTAAAAAATCCATCTCCATCCCTCCTTTGCCCTTTTACTTTTTAAGTGAACCTATATTTAAGCTAAGATCGCTTTCTGCGTTGCTTGAGGATATCTCGCCTGACGCGGCGGAAGCCTCGATCTCCGTGATCGGCGCCTCGGTGAAGAGGTATGTGCGCAGGGCCTCATCCCAACCGGGCATGTTGCGCCTTAGCCACTCAAGGAGCATTGCGGCGTGCTCCATTTCCTCGTTCCTGTTGTGCTCTATGACGGCCTTGATCGTAGGGTCCTGTGTCGCTGCCGCCCTGTCGTTATACCACATGACCGCCTCCACTTCTTCTTTGAGGCTGGCAAGAGCTCGATGAAAATCTCTATCCTTGGCAGAAAGCTCTTCTACGGGTTCATGATATTCGGCCATTGGCAAATCCCCCCTTAATTTAGTATGATTTTCGAAATTCATTATACTTCATATATAGGTTAAAATGTAGGCTAGCGTATCCAATGTGGATGATCCTTTTTGGATGAGGAAACGGGGAATGACAAAATGAATGCCAGAGAGCAAAAGCTTGCCGAAGTTGGGTTAAGGGAATCTGTGGATTGGCCCAGCCTGGTAGCCCTCATCATAACAATTTTGGTGTGGTCGTCAGCCTTTGCTGCCATAAAGGCCGGATTGTCGTATTATTCTCCACTTCATTTAGCAGTTCTCCGCTTCATTACATCATCAATAATATTGCTTCCCCTTGTACTGGTTAAGTTCGGATTGCCGGATTTTAGGGATTTGCCTTTCATATTTTTCCTCGCTGCTACCGGCATGCTGCTTTATCATATACCTCTTTGCATTGGAGAAAAGACCGTCTCCGCCGGAGCTTCCAGCCTCTTGATATCTACTGCGCCCGTGTTCACAGCCATAATAGCGGTTATAGCTTTAAAGGAAAAGATTACCCTTTTAGGATGGATTGGCATAGCTGTGAGTTTCGCCGGTGCGACACTTATCGCTGTTGGAGAAAGCGGCATCAGGATATCTTTTGGAGCCTTGTGGATATTGTGTGCAGCCTTCATGGAATCCTTTTATTTCGTATTTCAAAAGAAGCTTTTGCCTAAATATGGTGCCTTCAGGTTAACTGCCTACGTGATAATTGCCGGTACTGTTTTGATGATGCCCTTTGGAAGGGGGCTTTTTAATGCCGTTGCAGCAGCTCCTTTGTCTGCCACCCTCACAGTCGTATATCTCGCTATCTTTCCTACATGCATCGGTTATGCAGGGTGGGCTTATGCCACGTCAAGAAACCCGGCTTCGCTGGTAGCGAGCAGCTTGTTTTTAAATCCGGTGCTGGCTATATTCATAGCCTGGATATGGCTCAAGGAGATCCCGTCCCTTTTGTCAGTAATTGGCGGCTCTATCGCAATATTGGGGGTATGGATATTGCAAAAGACTAAATGAACCGAAGTTTTATGCCCATTATTATGTTATAATGATTAAAACCTCTAAGTTGCTCTTTTTAAAAAGAAGTTTGCGGAGGTGATTTGGAAGCGGGAGCTTCAAGGGGGTGTTTTTAATGAAAGACGATCGCTTTGATCGGCTTGCAGATGAGCTGATAAGGCTCATTGAGATTCCTAGCTCGAGCGGAAATGAAGGACCTATTCTCCAATACCTGGAAGACAGGCTGCAATTTTTAGGAGTCCCCACCGAGCGACAATGCACTTCAGGAAAGAACGGAAACTTAATCTTCAATCCTGGCTCAAAGTTGTTGTTTGATCTTCATGTCGATACAGTCCCAGAAGTCATGGATGGCGAAAGATGTTGTACCCGCCTGGACGGTGACCTGATATACGGCAGAGGCGCGACAGACGTCAAGGGTTCCATTGCCTCTCTGATAATCGCGTTAGAGGATTATGTGGATCAATCAGGACGCGACAATGAGCTTCCCGTAAGCATAATCTTTACGGTGGACGAGGAGCAGGGCGGCAGCGGAGCTTATGAGGCAGTGAATTTGTGCCCGGAAGAGGTTATCGTCTTTGAGCCGACGGAGCTTGATATATGCACATCCGAAGCGGGGGCAATCGGGGCCAGGCTAAATTTTCTTGGTCAGCCTGCTCACGGAAGCGATTTTGAAGCCGGCAAAAGTGCCATTTCGAAGGCCATCGATTTTATGTTTAAGTTGGGAAAGTTGCCCTTTCTCGCTGGTAAGCACCCATACATCGGCGAGGCAGGATTCAACGTTCAATCATTGAGCGGAGGTTCGCCCAAGGAACTTATCGTGCCTGGCAAGTGCGAAATGTACGTCGACTTCAGACTGTTGCCCAATGTGGACCACAGGGAGGCAGAAAGACAGTTGAGGCGCCTTTTTGAAAGCGAGGGCATCGAATACGAGATAGATGACGTCTCTCCTTCCTTCATGCAGGACGAAGACGTTCCAATTGCAAAAAAATTTAATGAGGCAGCCTCTATGGCACTTGGAGCAAACCTGCGGATGGGAGCCTTTAAAAGTTGGAGCGATGCTGAACCCTTTGTTACCGCCGGCGCTTCCGCGATCGTCTTTGGCCCGGGGAAGCTTTCGGTTGCCCATACCTACTTTGAGCATATTTCAGTCAAGGAAATGGACCTGGCCAGCCGGATACTGACAGCCTTTTTGTTGAACAATTCATATCCCTCAAGGCGCGAAAAAGGTTACGTGAAGCTGGCAGATTTCTAAAATTACAGAAATTAGGACGGACAGCCATGGTTGTTATGGCTGTCCGTCCTAATTTAAGATGTGCCGATTAAAGTTCCTTGATGAACCTGACCCATCTTCCCTTCTTTTCCATCTCGACAAAACCTTGGCTTTTGTAAAAAGTTCGTGCCCGTAGGTTCTTTTCGCCGGCCCACAGCTCTACTATCCTTGCTCCCTTTTGAGCAAGAAGCTTTTCAGCCTCTTCTAAAAGCAGTTTTCCTATGCCATGGCCCTGATAATCAGGGTCAATCACTATCTCGTGTATCTCCCCCACTATATGTCCGTCGGGAGAGACCCATTTATGATCCGTCGACACGAAACCTACGATCCGTGAACCGTCAAAGGCGACCAAAAAGCCGCCCTCAGCCCGTCTGTAAAGCCATTTTAAATACTTCTTTATAGTTTCCGGATCTGTGTCAGCATATTCCTCCAGGCCCTTATATGCGCGTTCGTAAAGCTCAGTCAGTTCCGCTTCAAAGTCCGCCGGATTGACGCATTGAATCTTTACGGGGCCTGACGTATCACCGGGTTCAAAACCCCATGACCTCACCACCTCCTTTTGGCTAAAGAAATTTATGTAACGGAGCTATATCTCCATCTGGTGTCACGTATCGAACCTCACACTCCAGCCAATATCCAATTCGGTCGTAAATTATACTTCGGATTTTGGATATCAGCTCAAAGACATCCTTCGAAGTGCCGCAGCCGAGGTTGACTATGAAATTGGCGTGAACTGGACTGACCATGACGTCACCCACGCGAAAGCCCTTTAGGCCAGCGTCCTGAATGATTTTGCCGGGCGGTCCTGCTGCCTCATATATCTCGGGCTTGTTGGTGAATACGGAGCCGCAGTTTGGCTGCTTTAGCGGGAACTTGTGCCTTCTTTCGGCCAGCACGTCAAGCATCCGCCTTCGTATCTCCCTGGGGTCGCCTAAAGTTCCCCTAAGATGGGCCCTTAAGATTATTAAATTTCTGTGTTGAAACACAGAGCTTCGATAGGAAAATTTGCAATCCTCGGCCGACATCTCTATGACATTGCAGCCTTCGTCCAACGCCCATACGCGCTTTGTCATGTCGCCGATAGATTGTCGCAAACTGCCGCCATTCATGTAGATCAGACCGCCAAGTGTGCCGGGAATTCCGCTTGCATGCTCTAATCCGGATATGCCCCTTGAGGCAGTAAGCCTTGCAAGACGAGGGATCCATATACCCGCATCGGCTATTATATCTTGCCCGTCCATCTTAACGGTTGCAAAGGATTTACCAAACTTTACCACTATGCCCCTGAAGCCCTCATCGGAAAAGAGGATGTTGCTGCCCCTTCCAATGACGATCAGGGGGATGTCATATTCTTTTGCTAAGGTCACCACTTTCTGCAGCGACGCTATATCGGTTACGTACACCAAGATGTCGGATGGTCCGCCTATCCTCCAAGTGGAATGTCTAGCCAAAGGTTCATCCGTTCTAACTTCTCTTACGCCAATTGTAAGTAGTTTGCTTGCCAACTTCCTCGGTTCCAATTCAAACCCCTCGATCTCCTTTTGTAACTTGTAATAGGATATCAGACTTTTGGCATATGTATATAGGCGATTTGCAAGAAGGGGCTGTAAAAATTTGGATGACATTTGTTAATATAATGCAATATACTGCAATGAGGCTATTATAATGGAATTATAATATGGTAGAATATACAAAAACATGTTATTAGTTAGACTTGTCACGAAATCAGGAGAGAGGGGGAGAACTGTGAGGGATGAATGTGAAATTAAGCATAATTTTGAGGTAATTGAGGAGATAGTGGCAAAGGCTAAGGAGGAGAACTTGGGGTTGATCCCCATGCTTCAAAGGACACAAGAAGCGATAGGCTATTTGCCTAAGGAGGCGCTGAGGGCCTTGGCTGAGTTACTGCATATGCCATACAGCAAGGTCTTCGGTGTAGCGACCTTTTATTCACAGTTCCACTTGACGCCAAGGGGTCGACATATCATTCAACAGTGCGACGGCACTGCCTGTCATGTGAAGGGCGGTACGCGAGTAAGGCGAGCCATAGAAGAAGCCTTAGGCATCTCGCCAGGAGAGACTACACCAGACCTTAAGGCTACATACGATATCGTATATTGCCTTGGATCCTGCGGGTTGGCTCCGGCAGCCATGGTAGACGGCAGGGTGGTTGGCAGGTTAACTCAGGACAAGATGAAAAAAATTTTAGCGTCAATGGAATGAGGGGTGTAAAATGTGCGCCTCTAAGCTCGTAAACCCAGAGGACCTTCAAAGGTTGGCAGAGGAGGCAAGAAAGGAATTGATGATCAGGGAAGGGGTCGGAGTGACGATAAAGGTATTCGTTAGTCCCCTTGATCCCAAGGGAGCCTCGAGGTTAGTTGCAAGGGCGTTTACCGAGGAGATAAGAAAGGCAAATATCGTAGCCAAAGTTGTCATAGCAGAGAGCGAGGGAGCCTCGGGCCTTGAGCCCGTCGTCGAGATCGAAACCCCTAAAGATGGAGTGGTGGTTTATAGAAATATAACTCCAGACAAGGTACCCATCGTGGTCAAAGAGCATCTCATCGGAGGAAGAATAGTTTTTGAATGGCTCATCTCCCAAAGGCGCAGCCAGCACATGCTGTTTAGCTGGCAATGATCCTTTTTTGTATTGAGGAGGTAGACCATGACCAACTCTTTCAGGGCAAATATTTTATGCTGTCGCGGCACTAGCTGCACAGCGGGGGGCTCGCGTGAAATTTTGGAGACCTTCGAGGAGGAGATAGGAAAGCATAATTTGGAGAAGGAGATCTTGGTATCCTTCTCCGGCTGTCATGGATTGTGCTCGATCGGGCCAGTTGTCGTGATATATCCTGAGGACATCTTTTACTGTCAGGTAGAACCTAAAGATGTGCCGGAGATAGTTGAAAAGACCTTGCTTAGGGGAATATTAGTTGAAAGGCTTTTGTACAAGGATCCAATCACCGAGGAAGTCGTGCCCCATTACCATCAAATACCTTTTTATATGAATCAGACTAGGATTTTGTTGAGAAATTGTGGCTTGATTAACCCTGAGCGCATCGAGGAATACATCGCGCGGGATGGTTACCAGGCTTTGGCCAAGTCGCTTTACAGGATGTCTCCGCAACACGTCATAGAGGAGATAAAAAGTTCCGGTCTTAGAGGGCGTGGCGGAGGAGGCTTCCCGACGGGACTTAAATGGGAGTTGACCCGGAAAAACCCAAAGGAACCCAAATACATAGTTTGCAACGCCGACGAAGGAGACCCAGGTGCTTTCATGGATAGAAGCTTAATAGAGGGAGATCCCCATGCGTTGGTCGAGGGCATGGCCATCGCAGGATATGCCATAGGCTCAAAGAAGGGCTTCATCTATTGCAGAGCGGAATATCCTTTGGCCATCAGCAGGCTTAAGACTGCGATCGCTCAAGGGAGGGAGTATGGCCTCCTGGGGGAGAACATCCTTGGCTCCGATTTCAGTTTCGATATAGAGATAAAGGAAGGAGCCGGGGCTTTTGTGTGTGGCGAAGAGACGGCCTTGGTGGCCTCCATAGAGGGACGTAGAGGAGAACCAAGACCGCGCCCGCCCTTCCCGGCAGAAAAGGGCCTCTGGGGAAAGCCTACCAACATTAACAACGTAAAAAGCTATGCCATCGTTCCCCAGATAATCCTCAACGGAAGCGAGTGGTTTTCCTCCATAGGCACGGAAAAAAGCAAAGGTACGGCCGTGTTTGCCCTGACGGGAAAGGTCAAAAACACCGGCTTGCTCGAGATCCCAATGGGGACCTCGTTGGGTGAGATCGTCTTCGATATCGGAGGCGGGGTGGCAAAGGACAGGAAGTTCAAGGCTGTTCAGACAGGCGGGCCGTTAGGCGGATGCCTTCCGACCGAGTCTTTAAATTTGCCTGTTGATTTCGACTCTCTGACTGCGGCAGGTGCCTTGATGGGCTCAGGCGGCATGATAGTCGTGGATGAGACGACCTGCATGGTCGAGTTGGCCAGATTTTTCCTGCAGTTTGTCGTAGCGGAATCGTGCGGACAGTGTGCTCCCTGTCGCGTCGGCGGAAACAAGATGCTTGAGATCCTGACCCGTATAACCAAGGGACAGGGCAAGATGGAAGACTTGAGTATGCTTGAAGATATAGCCAATTTCATGAAAGAGGCCTCGCTGTGTGCCTTGGGCCAGGGAGCGCCTAATCCGGTTTTGTCCACGCTTCGATATTTTAAAGACGAATACGAGCGACACATCCTGGATCTACGTTGCTCGGCAGGAGTTTGTTCAACGCTTGCCCCGTCTCCATGTCAAAGCGCTTGCCCTGCCGAGGTAAAAATCCCCATTTACGTTTCATTGATATCTCAGGGAAAGTACGATGAGGCATTGGCGATTCATAGAGAATCCAATCCCTTCCCTTCCGTCTGCGGACGTGTGTGCCCTTCCTTCTGCGAGGATAAATGTCGTAGGGGTGAAGTGGACGAACCGGTAGCCATTAGGGACCTAAAGCGCTTTATGACGACTAAGGAGACCGGCGAATGGGTTCCTGAAGTGCATGAACCGGACAAGGGAAAAAGCGTTGGCGTAGTGGGCGGTGGGCCGGGCGGCCTCACTGCTGCATTAAGGTTAGCTCAAACCGGCTACCATGTTTGTATTTACGAGTCCAGCCATGAGCTTGGCGGCATGATGAGGTGGGGAATCCCCGATTACAGGCTGCCCAAGGACGTATTGAAGAGCGAGATAAAATCGATATTAAACGTGGGCAAAATTGACACTAAATTTAACGTTACGGTTGGGCGGGACCTGCAATTAGACGATTTGTTTCAAGCTCATGATGCCCTTTTGTTGGCAATAGGCGCTCAAGGTTCTCAGGCATTGGGGGTCCCCGGATTTGAACTGTCGGGAGTCGAAAGCGGCATTTCTCTGCTCAGGAAGCTTAACATGGGCGACGACCTTTCCTTTGTTAAGGGCAAAAGGGTGGTCGTCGTCGGCGGTGGAAACGTAGCGATGGATGCTGCTCGTTCGCTTCTGCGGCTTGGAGCGAAGGAGGTGCATTTGGTCTACAGAAGGGAACGTAAAGATATGCCGGCCCTGGTCGAAGAGGTCGAGGCGACAGAAGAGGAAGGGATACATTTCAATCTCGGTACCCGCAGATGGCGCAGAAGGAGGATATCTGCCGAAGAGGAAAGGGTAATATTTCATTATCTGACCGCTCCGCTCCAAGTCATAGGAAGTGAAGGAAGGGTTGTTGGGTTGATGTGCCAGAAGCTAAGGCTTCAAGACGAAAAGGGCAAAAGCGTATTCGATGTCTCCGCAAGGAAAACTTCATTCCCGATTCAGGGCAGCGAGTTCATTTTAGATGCCGATATAGTCGTAGCCGCGATAGGGCAAAAGGTAGATCAACCCTCGTTGGATAAATGGGGCATAAGACAACATCGAAACGGCACGATCGAAGTCAACCCGAGGAGCTTCATGACTACCCGCACAGGTGTATTTGCCGTTGGGGATGTGGTGTCAGGTCCGGCAAGCATAGTTGAAGCGGTTGGTCAGGCCAATAAGGCTGCACGGGCCATAGACAGGTTTCTGAAAGGTTTGCCCCTTCCGGAACCTCCATCGCTCATGGAACGTCCTCCAGCGCAAAAATACGAAATGAGCGATGAAGACGCGGAGCGCCCAAGAGCAAAGGCATCGATCCTTTCGCCGGAGACGCGCGTCTATGACTTCAGGGAAGTTAACCTCGGATTTCCAAGTGAGTGCGTGGCGAAGGCTGAGGCCAAGAGATGTCTTCGCTGCGACTTGGAAGAGCGATGAGGGGGAAGGGCCATGTCTATCGTTACATTAGAGATAAACGGCAGAAAGGTTCAGGGAAATTTGGAAGACACGATCCTGGACGTCTGCAATAAGAACGGCATCCACATTCCTACGCTATGTCATTTTGAAGGGCTTATCGACGTGGGGATTTGTCGGATGTGTTTGGTGGAAGTGAGAGGAGCCAAGGGCTTGTTGCCCGCTTGTGTCACAAAGGCGAAGGACGGCATGGTGGTGACGACTGAAAACGAGAAAATTTTTGCCCTCAGGCGGTCTAACCTAGAGATGCTGTTTTCCGAAAGAAACCATTTTTGCATGTTCTGTGAAAAAAGCGGAGATTGCGAGCTTCAAAAGCTAGCTTACGAACATGGACTGGATCACGTGCGTTACGGATTCTTTTGGCCTAGCTTGCCCATGGACATGAGCAGAAAGTATTTCTTGTACGATCAAAACCGATGTATCCTGTGCCGGAGATGCGTGCGCGCTTGCGAAGAGATAGCAGGACATGCCGTGCTTACCGTTAAGGATAGGGGCCCTAAAAGCATGGTATGTCCCGACGACGATCTGCCCTTCAATGAATCTACATGCGTCTCCTGCGGCACCTGTCTTCAGGTTTGCCCCACAGGTGCTCTGGCTGACCGCAAAAGCAGCTATGTGGGCAGACAAGCGCAGATGACGAGAAATAAGAGCACATGCACATTTTGCAGCATCGGCTGTGAGATTGAAATTTCGTCTCGCGATGGTGAGCCTTTAAGGGTGGAAGGCATATTTGGCCAAGGACCGACGAAAGGGGTTTTGTGCTCAAGCGGACGGTTTGAACCGCTCTTTGAGTGTAGAAAAAGGCGCAAAAGCCCCTTAATATGCAGGGAAGGTGTGACAAAACCTGCATCTTTGCCCGAAGCTTTAGCTTATGTTGCAGACAAGATCAAGTATTTCGGCATCGATTCTTTCGCCGGGCTGATATCGTCCCGGGCCACAAATGAGGCAGCATCTCAATTTAAAAGGTTATTTGGCGATAATACCTTCTTGATAGACCCCTCCGGTACGCCCTTGGGGAATGCTTTTATCTCGGATATCGACGACGCAGATTGCATCGCCGTGGTCGGAGTAAATTTGGACGATGACTTTAAGGCGGCAAGCTCCTTCGTAAAAAGGGCTGCTAACAGGGGAGCGAATCTTGTAGTCGTAGGTTCCTCCGGAAAAAGGGTAAATTTGCGCGCATCTTGCCATCTGCAGGAGGATGATGAATGCAATTTGGGTAAGATCCTTGAAAGGGCGTCCAAGCCCATCGTAATATACGGGCCCGATACCGGTAGTTCAATGATGGAGTTTTTGTGGAAACTTCGTCCCGGAGTAAGACAAATAGGGTTGGCCTTTGGCAGCAACAGCCGAGGCATCGAAAAGCTGGGCATAAAACCTTGGGAGGGTGACAAAAAATATAAGGGCGTTTATGTGTTGCTGGCTGATCTTGTCCTGCCTGATACGGTTTCGGCATTTTTGTCAAACGTTGATTTTGTGGCAATTCAGTCATGTTACGAGGGCGAAACGGCAGTGCGCGCTGATGTGTTTCTTCCTTCAAGGGCTTGGTACGAACGTACCGGCACTTACGTCAATACGGAAAACAGAGTCGGGCAACTTGAGCGGGTTCCTCAAAGCCTTCCCATCGCACCTCCGGACGAAGAGGTGGTTTTGCGCCTATATAGCCTTTTAAATTAGGCTGTTAATGCTAAATTTGCGCAAATCAAATTCTTTAATAAAAAATAAAGGGGATGATCATCCCCTTTATTTTTTATTTGCGATATATTCGAAGATTTCTATATAAGTAAATCTAGGCTATCAAAGAAAGACTATTTATTTCTATCGGTTCCATTTCATGGAACCAATTTCCCTCTTCATTTTTGATCCATGTTCCGGTGCTGACTAACTTTTCATCAAAGAGGGTGTCCTGTAATACGAACCAATTTCCCTGTATATCCTTTAACCACATATCAGTAAACCTCCTAACCAGGATTTTTAAGACCTTGTCTCGCTCTTTTCTTTTTTGAAATTCCCTTACAAACGTCTTATTCGTCCTGGTCTCTGGAAGAATCCGTTCATCCTGAAATCCTCCCCGTGAAGGCGCTTACGCGTTCTTGTGACAATTTATATCACGCTTAAAAAAAGTTGTCAACTATAGTTTAGTACAAATCATAAAAAATTATATAAGTTTATGCAATCGATTGCACAAAGGCTGTTCCCGACTGAATTAGCGGCAAAATTCCTTTTTTGATATAATACATATAGCTTGATTGATCGCTAATGCCGAATGGAGGCCCCGCCTTGAACAGCGAATCCACGGGTGAAGATTTAATACATTTGGATAATGTTGTGGCCTTAGTTGGGGCCGAAAATAAAACGTTGGTTTACATGCGAAACGGCGGGGTTTGCGTAATGGACAAAAACATCAGGAGCGTAGTAAGGAAATATGAAGAACTGCATATCTTCTTGAGAGATGCATCGATCATAAAAGAAAGGTCCATGTCATGAAAAAGGGAAGTGATGTAATGATGAGGGCAACTATTGCTGAAGCAAAGCAATATACAGCAAATGACATACAGATTCTGGAGGGGCTGGAGGCCGTTCGTCGGAGGCCCAGCATGTACATCGGAGACACGGGCATGCGTGGTCTGCACCATTTGGTCTATGAAGTTGTGGACAACGCCATAGACGAGGCCATGGCAGGCTACTGCGACCGTGTGGTGGTCACTCTTTATGCAGATGGAAGCGTTTCCGTGGAGGACAACGGCCGAGGCATACCGGTAGACATGCACCCCAAGGTCAACAAACCGGCTGCTGAGGTTGTGCTTACGACGCTTCATGCCGGGGGCAAGTTTGATAACAAGGCCTATCAGGTTTCAGGAGGCTTACATGGCGTTGGAGTTTCCGTTGTCAATGCCCTGTCTTTGTGGCTTGAGCTTACCGTGTGGCGCGATGGCATAGAATGGCATCAACGATACTCCAGGGGTGTGCCTGAGAGCGAACTGAAAGCAGTAGGCAAGGCAGAACGCACCGGCACAAAGGTGCATTTCATGCCCGACGACGCCATATTCGAGGAAAGGGATTTCTCCTTCGACGTATTGAGCGCCAGGCTTCGGGAAATAGCCTTTTTGGTGCCGGGTATAACGATAGAGTTGAAAGACTTAAAGAGCAACAAATCCATGACCTTCAAATATGAAGGTGGAGTGGTATCCTTTGTTAAGTATTTAAATAGAGATAAAATGCCCTTATTCGCCGAGCCAATCTATATAACAGGCGAAAAAGACAAAGTATTGGTGGAAGTGGCCCTCCAATACAACGATTCCTTCCAGGAGAGGGTCTTTGCCTTCGCTAACCTGATTCACACTGTTGAGGGCGGGACCCATGTGATAGGCTTCAGGACGGCATTGACCAGGGCCATAAACGAGATGGCAAGAAGACAAAAACTCTTGAAGGATAAAGACCCGAACCTTTCCGGTGATGACTTGAAGGAAGGGCTTACCGCCATCATTTCCGTGAAGCTGAGAGAGCCTCAATTTGAGGGCCAGACGAAGACGAGGCTCGGAAACAGCGATGTGCGAGGCATAGTTGACTCCATTGTCTACGACGGATTGATGGCGACCCTCGAGGAAAAACCGGACTACTTAAGGCCAATTGTCGAAAAGGCCATCAAGGCAAGGCAAGCTCGTGACGCTGCCAAAAAAGCCAGAGAGCTGGTCAGGCGCAAGTCGGCCTTCGGAGGGCTCGATCTCCCGGGCAAGCTGGCTGATTGCTCCAGCAAAGACCCGGAGGAGTGCGAGATATATATCGTTGAGGGAGATTCCGCCGGAGGAAGCGCGAAGCAGGGAAGAAACAGGACCTTTCAAGCCATATTGCCCTTGCGCGGAAAGATATTGAACGTGGAGAAGGCACGCCTTGATAAGGTGCTGTCCAACGCCGAGATAAGGACGATAATTCAAGCTTTGGGCTGCGGTATAGGCGAGGATTTCGACATCAGTAAACTGCGTTATCACAGAGTCATAATAATGACGGATGCCGACGTGGACGGTGCGCATATAAGGACGCTTCTTCTTGCCTTCTTCTACAGGTTCATGCCGAGGATCATCGAGGAAGGGCATCTGTATATAGCTCAGCCGCCTCTTTACAGGGTGCAGGTCGGAAAGAAGGAGTACTACTGCTATTCCGACAAGGAGCTTCGCAACTTGATGGAACGCTTGTCGGATAAGAAGACAACCGTGCAGCGCTATAAGGGCTTGGGAGAGATGAATCCCGAGCAGCTTTGGAAGACGACCATGGACCCGAACGAGAGGATATTGAAGAGGGTTGATATCGAAGATGCCTTGGCAGCTGATGAATATTTCACCATACTGATGGGAGACAAGGTAGAACCCAGGAGGGAGTTTATAGAGACGCATGCTAACGAGGTAAGAAATTTGGATATATAGCCCTACAGTTTGCTATAATCATGACAGTTGATTATGAAACTACATATCCAAAGGGGGCTTTATCGTGTCTAATTCTTCTGGCGGAGGTGTTTCCTTAAGGTACAAAGTCCTTTTGGCATCGGGTGTCATAACTTTAGCCGTCGTGGTAGCCGTGTTTTTCGGCAGTTACTTTGCCGCCAAGGGCAGGCTGGTTCACAACATGAGCGAGCAGATGGACAGCTTTTCGAAGAGCTTGAGGAATACCATAGACCTCGAGCTCACTTTATTTCAAGATAGATGCCTGTCGAACCTGTCCGTTGCCATGAACCAGGTTCCCGGCGATAGGATCATGGAATCGGTAAACAAGGTCAAAGTTGGCGAACGCGAGCTGCCGATCCTTTTTGTGATGGGAATAGGTAGCGGGTTAAAACAGATTTCCGGGTCAAACGATTTCGTAGACCAGTTGGCCGAGCAGCTGAGCGGCCAATTTCTGATATATCAGATTTACAGAGACGAGGGCGGAGAAAAGATCTATCTGGTATCGACTTCCTTCAAAGATTCCAAGGAGATGGTCTTGGGAGCCGAGATGGATCCTGCGTCTCCAATCTATCAAACGGCCGTGAAGGCTGGAGGTATTTATCGCGGATTTCAAAACATAGACGGCGTTCAGTATTATGTCTCTTACAAACAAATCAAAGATGCGAGTGGGACGACCTTGCTTTTGCTTGGCACTGCCGTATCCGTCGAACCAGTCACGGATTACATTAAAAAGGTCACCTTCACTCAGGGAAGCTTCGCCTTCGCCGTGGACGACGAGGGAAAGATTGTCGTACATCCAAGCATAGAATCCGGGACGCCTGTTTCTCAAGCTTTGCCGGGATTTTGGGAATCCTACAACAAAGTGAGCATGAATTTATCGAAGGAAGAGGGGCACTTAAACTTCAAATACGCCCTGCCGTCAGGTCAAAGCTACCTGGTGTCCCTCTTTGAGGTAGGAGGATTAGGCTGGAAAGTTGCGTTAAATGTGCCGGGATCTTATGTCTTGGCCCCCGTTGCGGCGATGAGGAACGGAATGATAATGTACGGATTGCCCGTCCTTGCAGCCGGATTACTGCTCATGGTCTTTTTGTTGGGCAAACTGCTGGCTCCGTTTAGGGCCGTCTTAGGCGTGGCAAATTCGATAGCAAATGGGGACCTTTCAGTGGCGGTAAAGGGCAACATCGACAGCAAAGACGAGGTTACCGCCATTTTGGGTGCCTTCGAGCGCATCAGGCAATCCTTTAGAGACCTTGTCGAAAGATGTAACGAGCTTTACGGAAGGCTCGAGGAAAGGGATAAGGATCTAAGGCAGATAGAAAGCAAGATCGAGGTCTCAAGCGACAATAGCCTAAAAGCCTCCAATGAGATAGTTTCTGTTATCGTGTCGGTATCCTCAGCTGTGGAGGAGACCAATGCCGGCGTAGAGGAAGTGGCTTCCGGAGCTCAGAATACGGCCAAGATAACGACTGAATTGAGCGAAAGGTCAAACGCCGTAAACGAAAGCGTAAGGGCAGGCAGCGAGGCTGTATTTGAAACCGTTGCCAAGATCAACGGATTGGGCGAGTCGGGAGAACGTATAAAGGTCGCTATCTCCTCGCTTGATTCCGCCATAAGAGGGATAACTCAGTTCGTCGATACCATAACCAGCATTGCCGATCAGACGAACTTGCTCGCGCTCAATGCCGCCATAGAGGCTGCAAGGGCAGGAGAAGCCGGAAGGGGCTTTGCCGTCGTTGCCGAAGAGGTCAGAAAGCTTGCCGAAGCCTCTGCCGAGGCAGCAAAGAAGGTTCAGGACGTTATCGGAGATATTGAACAAAGGGCCAAGGATGCAAACAAGGAGGTCAATGAAACCGTACACCTCATAGAGGAGGCCGTGGCCTCGTCGCAGGAGACCAGCGCCCAGATCCAAAGCATTACCGAACAGGTCAAAGGCATGAGCGAAGGGATTCAGTCAATTGCGGCGGTGGCGGAAGAACAGGCTGCATCGGCTGAGGAAATAGCCTCTGCCATGGAGGATATACTAAATAAAGTTACCCAGGGACAGATACAAGCCGAGGAAGTTGAAAGGTCTTCTAAGGAACTGATGGAGCAGATAGTAGTATTGTCCAGAATAAGAGAGGAGCAGACCGCATTGATGGAAGACCTCAAAAAAGCGCTGTCCTTCTATAAGCTAGACAAGACCACCCAAAGGGCAGGGTTGGTCCCACTGGAATGAGGCCGATTTCCGTTAGAAATTGAGTTGTTAGTGTGATAAAAATAGAAGGGAAAACGCTTTCCCTTCTATTATTTTTTGTCCCAAAGGAGGATGTGTCATGAACGATTTATACAGGCAGCTTGTATCCGAGGCGGATAGGGCCATTGAGGAGCATTCAGGAGAAGCCATCGAGCTAAGCGACCATTTGGCCCGTAACCCCGAAGTTTCAGGGCAGGAGTTTGAATCGAGCAAAAAGCACGTGGAACTTCTTTCCCGCTACGGTTTCGAGGTGAAATATCCCTTCCTGGGCATCCCTACGGCTTTCTGTGCCAGAAAGGTAAACGGCAGAGGAGCGAAAGTTGCCCTTCTGGTCGAATATGATGCCCTGCCCGAGATAGGCCATGCCTGCGGGCATTGTCTCCATGGTGCCATGTCGACGCTTGCTGCCATCGGGCTTGCTTCGGTATTAGATAGGGCAAAAGGCGAGTTGCTCGTAATAGGAACTCCTGCCGAGGAGACGAACGGGGCTAAGGTTACCATGGCAGAAAAGGGCATTTTCGACGACGTTGACCTGGCGATCATGATTCACGCCTCCGGAAATAAGAGCTACGTCAGCTACAGAAGCCTTGCCATGGATGCATTGGAGTTCACTTACAAGGGCAAATCTGCTCATGCTGCCGCCTCTCCTTGGGAAGGCCGCAACGCCCTTAACGGCGTTCAACTTTTCTTTCATGCCATCGACATGTTACGGCAACACGTCGAGCCCGATGTACGTATGCACGGCATAATTTATAAAGGCGGCGATGCTCCGAACATAGTCCCGGAAGAGGCAATCTGCAGGTTTTATTTCAGGTTTCCCACTAGGGCTTACTTAAACCGATTAGTGGAACGCGTGATAAAGATAGCCTCAGGAGCAGCCGTTGCGAGTGAAACCGAGGTTACAATGAAAAACTTTGAGTTTAGCTTCGACAACATGTTAGCAAACGCCACAGCGGAGAGAAAGATGGAAGACATAATGAGAGAATTGGGTGTTGAGGTGAGTGAACCTGAGGGCTATGAAGGTTCTTCTGATATGGGCAACGTGAGCCACAGATGTCCTGCCCTGCAGCCTAAGCTCGCCATAAGCGATCTGCCTCTCGTGACTCACAGCCGCGAGTTCGCAAAGGCCGTAGTAACGCCTAAGGCTCATGAAGCCCTGATAACGGGCAGCAAAGCTTTGGTCAGGATGGCTTTGGCCATCTTTACCGACGAAAATTTAAGGAAGGCGATCAGGGAAGATTTTAAAAGAGCAAAGAAAGAGGAAGAGGATCTGGGTTAAACTGAATCTTTGTGGAGGTGTGATGTTATGATCTCGCTTGATGACATAAGGCGGGCGCGCGAGCGCATAGGCAAATGGATTCACAGGACGCCAATATTTTCTTCGGCCACTTTCAGCCTGATGGCCGGCAACGAGGTATATTTGAAGGCGGAAAACTTGCAAAAAAGCGGGGCCTTTAAGTTTCGCGGAGCCATGAACTTCATGCTTTCAATGAGCGATGATGAAAGAAAAAGAGGGGTCGTAACGGGGTCGTCCGGCAATCACGGGCAAGCCCTGGCATGTGCTGCCAAACTTTTGGGCGTAAAGGCTGTCGTGGTGGTTCCGCTCGATGCCTCTCCTGCCAAGGTGGCTGCCATCGAAGGATACGGCGCAAGGGTCGAAAGGTGCGGGCACTCTTCAACTGAGCGAATTTCCAAAGCGATGGAGATAGCGGAAATTTCGGGTATGACCTTTGTACCTCCTTTTGATCACCCCTGGATAATGGCTGGACAGGGCACTGCCGGGCTGGAGATTGCAGAAGACCTGCAGGACGTGGACGCCGTGCTGGTGCCCTGCGGCGGTTGCGGTCTCATATCCGGCGTGGCCACGGCCCTAAAGGAATCGCTTAAGGGCGTCAAGGTTTACGGGGTAGAGCCCGAGACCAGCAACAGCACCTATCTGTCGTTTAAGGCCGGCCGCATCGTGGAATTGCACGATATCCATACGATAGCTGACGGCCTTAGAACGGCATGCCCGGGCAAGATAACCTTTCCTGTGGTCCAAAAGTATGTGGATGACATATTTTTGGTGTCGGAAGACGAGATCAAAAAGGCCATGGTATTGCTGCTAGAGAGGGCTAAGCTGTTGGTCGAACCGTCCGGGGCCGTGCCCTTGGCAGCGCTACTTTATGGCAAAGTGCCCTTAAAGGGCAAAAAGGTCGTCGCCTTGCTTTCGGGCGGCAATGTCGATCTCATTGCTCTCGGCAAATGGATAGAGGAAGTAAAGACAGCAAAGTGAAGTGTAAAAAGAGCATCTTCAAGGCTTGATTTCGGCTGACCATCATTGATATTCTATATAAATTCATTTAAAATTAATATGTTAGATATATCTAATTTTTGTGGAGGTGAGGGATTATGGACGTATTAGAGGCGATAAGAAGAAGACGAGCGATAAATTTCTTTGATCCCGCCAAGGAAGTTTCGGACGAGACCATAAGGGAGCTGCTCGAACTCGGGACTCTTGCTCCTTCGTCGTTTAATTTACAGCCCTGGAAAGTCATAGTGGTCAAAAGCCAGGATAAAAAGAGGGCGCTTCGACGTTGCGCATCAAATCAGAAAAAGGTGGAAGATGCTTCAGCCGTGTTGATATTCATCGCCGATCCTGAAGCCGTTGAAAAGAACTTAGATAAAGTGCTTGATAAGAACATCGAGCTTGGTTACATGAAACCGGAAGGTCGTCAGGCGACCGTAGATGTCGTCCATGGACTGTACGGTCCCAAGGACAGCGTTAAAAGAAAGATCTTTGCTGCGAAAAACACGGCCTTTTTCGCCATGACTGTCATGCTTGCCGCCCAGGGTTTGGGTCTTGAGACTCATCCCATGGACGGCTTCGACGAGGAGGCCATAAAGAAGGAATTTGGCATACCCGAGGACAAGATAATTCCCTGCATAGTAGCCATAGGTTACCTACAACCTGGAGTCACGCTGCTTCCAAGGTATCGCTTCCCCGTTGACGAGATAGCAAAGTTTGTCTAGATAAAACTTAAGGAGGAAGATGGCCTCTTCCTCCTTAAGTTTTACGAGGGCGTCCCAAGCAGCTTATTGGCGAGAGAGCCGATGACAAAGGAAATGGCAGCCACTCCGAAGCTCACCGTCACCATCTCCGTGAACATAGGCTTAAACTTGGTCGACCTTACTACCGAAACGAAGAAGGTGAAAACGGCAATGATGAGCAAGGCGTCCGACATGCTCCATATTAATGCAATATATGGAGAATTGACGAAGAAAAATGGAAATACAAGCATCGTTACCGTTATGATATAAGCTATGCCGGTGTACGTCGATGCCTTCAACGGCTGTGTATCCGACTTTTCCGATTTTTGGGACAAATATTCCGATGCCGCCATCGATAAAGATGCGGCAATACCCGTTATTAAGCCGGCAAGGCCAACAAGCCTGCTGTTTGCCAGTGCAAATGTCAGCCCTGCCAATGTGCCGGTAAGCTCGACTAAGGCATCGTTTAACCCTAAGACCATGGAACTTGTGTATTTCAGTCTCTCTTCGTCTATCAAGTCAATTAAGGCTTGTTCATGTTCTTCTTCTTCCTCAAGGATCTCTTTGGCCTCGGGCAAAAAGGTCAACCAATGTCTGTATTTACTTTGTGCCTTGTCTTCGTTGGCTTCCATCAGCTTCAACGTAAAGGTGATGCCGAACAAAATGTATATGAGAGTGTAAATTATGACCCAAATGTTGCTTGGTTTTACTTCCCTTTGGGTGTATTTCTTCCAAACGGAGGTGTGCCGTGCTTCGTCCTGCGATATGCGTTCAAGAATTTCGGCGTTTTTACCCTTGTGTCTTTTGGCGAGCTTACCGTATATGACGTGCTCGGTAGTTTCGGTCCTCTGTGTTTTTAAGATAGCTTGCAGCATATCATCATCTATCTTGAGATTAGCGTCCTGCAATGAAGATCCCTCCCGGCCTTTGGTGTTATCATATAATGCTAATTAAGTCTTTGTTCATTTTACACCATGGGAGGGGTCTAATTTGAGGATAGCGCGTTTCATGGATGGAAAGGGCGTTGTACGTTGGGGTATCGTAGAGAAGGAAGAGATCAAAGAGACGAAGGGCATAAACGGACCTTACACCGGCGAGAGGTATTCACTTAATGGCGTTCGGCTTTTAGCCCCTGCAGAACCGACGAAGATCGTGTGCGTCGGCAAAAACTACGTAGATCATATTGAGGAGATGGACGGAGAGGTTGATCAGTTGCCCAAAGAGCCCGGGCTTTTCTTAAAGGCCCCCAACACATTGGCAGATCCCGGCGAAGTGATACCCTACCCGCATTTCACCAACGAGTTTCACTATGAGGGTGAACTTGCCGTGGTGATAGCAAAGCCGATGAAGATGGTATCAGATGAGGAAGCCCTAAATTACGTGCTCGGATATACGTGCGCCTTTGACCTTACTGCTAGGGATGCCCAGCGTAAGGATTTGCAATGGATCAGGGCGAAATCGGCTGACAAATTTTGCCCTCTGGGCCCATGGATCGAGACAGACTTAGATCCGACGGATCTGGGAATAAGGACGGAGGTCAACGGCCAAGTGAGGCAGAACAGCCGAACGTCCTTGATGATATTTTCATTGAAAAAGATATTGAGCTTTACCTCTTCCTTCATGACACTTCTGCCCGGAGATGTGGTTTTGACGGGAACTCCAAGCGGGGTTGGCGAGCTTCACGTAGGAGACGTTGCCGCAGTGACCATAGAGGGGATAGGCACGTTGCAGATATCCGTCGGGCGTTGACGGACTTTCTTTAAACTGCAAAAAAAATCAAAAAGCCACAATGCCGGGACATCTCAAATGTCTAGTTTGGCATTGTGGCTTAAACCTGGATCATTTGCAATTTATTCCTTACGTTTTTTTAAACCAACCTTTTCCCTCTATTATCCTTGCCACCAGCATGGCGGAGGCGGTATCTCCTGTGGCGTTGACCATTGTGGCTGCCGGATCCACCAAAAAACCTATGGTAGCTATGACGGGAAAGGCTTCGGGCGGAAATCCGTATAAGCTGACGATCAGCATCTCGCCCACCAGTCCGCCTCCGGGGATGCCTGAAAGCACTACGCCGCTAAGTGCTGCAATGGCGATGGCCGTAGCAAAGGTGCTTAACCCGGCAAATTTAAGCCCGTACAGGCCAAATAGGAAGGAGATTTTAAGTATCCCGCTCAGGCAGGATCCTTCCATGTGAATCGTTGCTCCCAGAGGAAGCACCATGTTTCTTATGTCTTCAGGAACGCCGATGTTCTTTGCAGCCTCCAAATTTACCGGCAGTGTAGCGTTGCTGCTTCCGGTGGCCAAGGCGGTAATTGCAGGGGTTATTATGTTTTTCCAAAAGGTACCGATCCCTTGGCCATCGGTCGAAATATATGCATACAACGTGAAGGCTATGAAGAAGTAAGCAAAGGTAATGACGTGGTATATTATCATCGCCCTTGCATAGGAGCCGAGAAGCTGTGGGCCGAAGTCGCCTATCAGTGTTGCAAAGTAAGCTCCAAGGCCTATGGGGGCATAGTACATCACTATCTTGACCAGATTTAACATTGCATCGGACAATAGGGACAGCAAGTTCACCACGGTGCGCGCCCTTTCGCCCAAAGCGTTTAAACTCACGCCAAGCAACATGGAAAACACTATAAGGGGCAATATATGGCGCCTTGACAGCAGATCTCCGAAGTCCTCAACGGTAAAGGCCTTCACTACCTGTTCGGCAGTATTCAGCGGCTCAAATTGCTGGGGAGCGACACCCTCGATGACTATGCCCTTGGCCGGAGGAAAATAAACTGCGGCTAAAAGCATTATCAATGCTGCAATTACTCCGGTAACAATAAAAATTGCTATCGTGGTTCCAAGGACCTTTCCCAACCGCTTCAGCGATGACATGCTTGCCACGGCGTTCGTGATGGTACAAAACACCAGTGGCACCACTATCATGAACATGAGATTGATAAAGACGTCGCCCAAGGGTTTAAATATTAAGGCATCTTTGCCCATAAAGGCACCGAGGGCTGAGCCTATCGCAATAGAAACGAGCAGGATTATTGGGAAGGCGTAGTTTTTTAGCGTACTTGAACTTAAGCTGCTTTCACCCATTTTTTCACCCCCGATAATGTTTTGAGATGTTTTAGATCCATGTGTCGTCTTTCATTAGGGCTTCTTCGGTCAAATTCCCCGTGGCAACTATGAGGGCCTTGCCGGTCAATGAGGCTTCAACTGAGTCGTGAGATATGAATTTAAACGTTACCCTGTTAATGCCCCCGGGATTTTTGACATCGACGGATAAAGGAGTGCCGCAGAGTAAATATGAGGCCAAACTGCAAGCTATGGCTCCAGTCCCGCATGAGAGCGTAAAATCCTCCACGCCTCGTTCGTAAGTCATGGCCCTCAGGTGGTCTTCTTTTACCTCGACGAAGTTGACGTTGGTCCCTTCGTCAAAGACAACCCCTTCCTTGCGCAAACCACGGGCTAATTGCAAAAGCTCATCTCGGGTTATGCTGTAAAACCCATCCAAGAACAGCACGCAGTGCGGAACTCCTACATGAAGGGCTATATATGAGACATTCCTCTCAAATGCCTTTATCTCGCCCCTTTTAAGATGTGTCAAATCGATCATCCCCATACCTATGGTCACGAAGGGGGGGCTTACCTGAGCACTTATGGGGCCTGCCTTTGTTTCAAAGGTCATGTCGCTTTTGGCATGTCCTCTTTCAAAGGCAAATCTTGCTATGCACCTTGCTCCATTGCCGCACATTTCGCCCTCCGATCCGTCGGCATTAAAGAGCCTCATGGAAAAGTCGAAGGATTGTGAACTTCCAAGCACCAACAACCCGTCGGCACCTAAAGAGACCTTCCTGCGACATGTCTTTCTGGCCAAATCGGCAAGTTCAAGGTCGTCGAATCTGCCATCTTTGTCCTCTATTATGATAAAATCATTACCGTTACCGTGAGCCTTTGCAAAAGGTATCAATGCTAGCCACTCCTTTTTTAGAGGTCGTCAATGTAATTTTACACGATGTGGAAGCTTAGAGAAACAAACATTAACCTTACCTGGAGGTGTTTTAGTTGTTAGGCAGTGCTTTTTTGCGATCTTTTAAAATAAGATCCCGCTTATTTCTTCTTTTGATTGTCTTGATCATCGCTAATGTGGGAACTTCATGGTATTTGTTGGAATCCATGAGGGGGCAAAGAAATAATATCGAACTTTTAAGACAAAGTGGTGCCAGCATAAGATATGCAGCCGAAGCAAGCGTAAACATCGTCGGTGCGGTAAGCAACATGTACAGGGTAATAAATGCACCTCAGGCCACATGGTCTTTGGAATCGATGAACATTGAAAGCTTGCTTCAAAACGCAAAATTAGCCTTTGAAGGATACGGAAAATCCTTGTTTTCCAATGAAGAAAAGGAAAAATACAATACAACGGCGGAGATCTTCAACCGCTGGCTCAATGCTATGACCTCTATAAACGAGATGATATCACAGGGTGCTTCGCAGTCGGAAGTGCTTGAAGAGATAGATAAAATTTACATTGATACTAACATGCTTACAGGAAGCATTAATGAAGCATTTGCCTATGCTGCCCTGGATATGGATTCCACTGCCGATGCCGTTGCCAATGCAATAAGTTCTGCCACTAGAAGCTCCGTAGTCATAGTAATTGCAGTGGCAATTATAGCTGTTGCTTTTGGTTTTATGTTGACCCGTTCTATCAGTTTGCCCTTGAAAGATATGGTCAATATGGTCAACCTAATGGCTGACAATCTTGATTTAACCGGAAAGATCGAAGGTGTCGGCGGGGACGAAATTGGAGATGTCTTGAAGGCTGTACAAAAGCTGATCACAAGGTTTAAAAATGCCCTAAACGAGGTTATAAATACCAGTCGTGAAGTTAGCTCTTCTTCTGAAGAATTTTTGACCTCTACCGAAGAGGCAAATCGTATCATGGAAGGTGCAAAGAGAGAAATGAACAGCGCGCGTGAAGAAGTGGCCTTTTTCGCATCTGCCGTAGAGGAAATAAGCGCAAGTTCGCAGGAGGTGGCTGCGGGAGCTCAGTCGGCCGCCAAGCGTAGCACTGACGTTGCAGAACAGGTCGAAAGAGCTAGGCAATCGGCGGCCGATGGGATAGATGCCGTTAAAAAAGCGGTTTCATCTTCCCTAGAAGTATCCAATAGCGCAGACAATTCGGTCGCAGTCGTGAGCGACTTGAGCGCGAGGGCGAAGCAGATTCAGAATTTTGTTGAAATAATAGGACAAATCGCTGATCAAACTAACTTACTCGCCCTTAACGCCGCTATCGAGGCGGCACGCGCCGGCGAGCATGGCAGAGGCTTCGCTGTTGTCGCCGAAGAAGTGAGGAAGTTGGCCGAACAATCCAATAATGCGGCAGAACAGATAACAAAGTTAGCAGAAACTATAGTTAACGATTTAGAAAAAGTCGTCGTCATAACCCAAAAAAATGCCATCATGACTGAACATGCTAAACAGGAAGCTACCAATGCGGAAAGGGCCATTGGTAACATAATCCATTCCCTCGATGCCATTGCGGGTGCTGCTTCAGACATGGCTGCCGTGGCGGAAGAACAGGCTGCCTCCGCAGAAGAGATAGCAAGTACTGTACAAAATTTGAGCGAGAGATCATCGGTGCTCAATAAATCCATTGAAAACTTGCTGGACAACATAGCCAGCGTTTCTAACGTAATATCAAGAGTAAGCGAAGGATCTAAAGCGTTAGCTTCCTTGGCAGCCGACCTAGAGGTCCAGGTTAGGGTCTTTAAGATCACAACAGAAGAAGTTAAAAGTGACGCCTTGGCTTTAGATGGTGGCGAAAATTAATCGTCAAAGGCGAACCCGTCAAGCTCAAATAAATATACACAGGCTTCTACGACATCGGGATCAAAGTGCTTTCCCTTTAGAGCCGTGATTTCCTGGATGGCAAATTCTGCCGGACGACCCTTTCTGTAAGGACGATCTGACATAATTGCTTCTACGGTATCGGCAACAGCGATGACCCGGGCTAGGGGGTGAATCTCTTTATCCTTTAGCCCGAGGGGATATCCGCTTCCGTCCAGCCGTTCGTGATGTTGATACACTATCTCGGCTATCGGCCAGGGAAATTCTATTTCCCTTAGGATGTCGAAACCCACCTTGGGGTGAGTCTTGACTAGCATGTATTCCTCGGGCATGAGGGAGGCGGGCTTAGACAGGATCTCAGCCGGGATCTTGATCTTTCCAATATCGTGAACCAGTGAGGCCATGTAGGTTGCCTTGACGTCTTCTTGAGGCAGACTTAAGCGAGTTGCGATGGCCTTCGCAAGCCTTGCCACCCTTCGCTGATGGCCTGCTGTGTAGAGGTCCCTTTTTTCCAGCGCTGATCCTAAGGCCGATATGGTCTGTATCCAAACCCTCTCCAGGTAATCGACGTATTCTCGTATCTTCCTTTCTACCCTCTTTCTGTCTGAGATGTCGCGGTAGATCGTGTAGATGCCAAAAAACTTATCTTTGAACATGACCGGAACAGCAGTTATAGCCACTTCAAATAAAGTGCCGTCCTTTTTTCTCCTCACGGACTCGACATCTATCATGGTTCCGGATGATACCTTGAGGCTTATGTCGGCTGCTTCTTCATAAAAAGGGGTACCAATTGCCACGAGTTCATCAATATGTTTGCCGACCGACTCGTCTTTGGTATAACTGAATGTCCTGCAAAACGATTCGTTTACTTCTACGACGCGATTATTTCGATCTGTCAATACGATTGCCTCCGGGTTGTTTTGAAACAGACAACCCAAAAAGGCTTGTTCCTTTTCCAGTGCTTCCTGAGCCTTCAAATGGTCATTCATATCGAACCGCACCCGTATGGCTTCACAGCAAATGCCTACAATATACCTTATGTCTCCCGCCTACCATCGCGCAAAAACACTGTTTCACTAAGAAGTCGAAAATTTAGCTTAATCAGATCTCATTGTAGTTCACTGGATTATTCAAAAAAGATGGTTATATTTTAATCTTTATTATAATTATACAGCAATTTCATGAAATAGCATCATTTTTCTGTAAACTTGCTATACGACATTGTGTCATTACAAGAGGCCCTTCTTGATTCTGAAGGACCTCTTTAGACATGTTCAAGTATTTATCTTTAGGAGAGAGGCTCCTTTGAACACAAGTTTTTCCAGGGACAGTAAGGGCACCTGTTGTCATTGTCCTCAAAGGGCCCCTTAACTGCTCTAAAAGAAGCGTCCTTTATCTGTTTTTCCACATCGTCAAAGGAAAAGCCATCGGTGTCGATAATCACCGCTTTTCTTTCTCTTAGCAAATAAAGCCCCATCTCAAGAGCTTTATTTGGAAATTGGCGTTTTACAACATATCCGTAAAATTTAAGTTGATGGCCATATAGATCCATGAAGGATCTCTCGTCGGTGTCCGATTCCTCCGTTATCTTGTAGTCCCAAATGCAGACCTTTGGTTCGTCGTGGTATAGCAGGTCTATCTGGCCAACCAGGCGCGTGCCGAAGTCCATCTTGATGTTGAAGGGTACCTCCCTTAAAATTTGGTTTTTCCTTGCGGCAAGCATATCTTTGATCGCCATGCCAAGGCGACTTTCGGCGAAATCTAAAAGCCAACCCTGCAGTGTGCTCCAATGGGACTTGTCCTTCAACACTGGCCTTAGCCCCGTGGGCAGCATGCGCAGCACCCTTTCAAGGCCTTCTTCATCCTGTGGGAAAAACCTGGGCAGGCTTTCTTTTCTTAAATCCCAGTGCGCCAGTATCCAGTGAGTGAAACTTCCGACGTCGGGTCCTCCGTAATCCTCTGACCTCGGCAATTCCCATTTCAAGGGCAACCCCTGTTTATAGCCCAGCCTGTACGCTCGAGGACACCATGAAAATATGGCATATTCAGTGGCGCTCAAGCTGTCGATCGGTGAAGGTTTGACTTTCAGGGATAGTTTCTTCAATGAGACAGGCCTCGATGGCTCTTTTTTGATTTTTCTCCTTTTTTGATCCTTCACGTTGATTTCGCTTGGCAAATTTTGGGATATGTCATAATTTTCCTTTTCGGGCCAAGCAAGCAAAGACCTCAGCCAAAGGCCGTTTTTGCCTGAAAGTTTTCCTTCCCTGTCAAAGGCACAACTGCCGCACAGGATGAGCTTTTTTTGGGCTCGAGTGCAGGCGACGTAGAATAACCGCAAACTTTCCTCGTCTTGGGCTATGCCTTCGAGGTAATCGTGGGCTATCTTTGATGGAGGGCTCTCCTTTTGGATAAAAGGATCGGGATAGGAGCTCAAAACGACCCCCGTGAAGATTGAAGGAACAAGTGCCTTGCCGCTTCGGGGATGAAGGGCATGTTCCAGGCCAAAGACTGCCACGATCGGAAATTCCAGCCCCTTGGCGGCATGGACCGTCATTACCCTTACGACATCTTCATCTTCGCCCAAAGGGGTAGTTTCCTCGTAAGGGACGTTGAATTTGGTCGTTTCCCTAAGATACCAGGCAGCCCCTGCGATATCCTTGCCGAAGGCATCTTCGTAGGTCTTCAGCAAAAGTACCAGATGTCTTATATTGGAAAAGGCCCTTATCCTTTTGTAAGGCGGGAGGGACATCATCCAAAGAGGCTCTTCAAGCAAATGGTTAAGCGCATCAGCGGGACCTTGCAGGAAAGCCCTGCGTCTAAGATCTTCAATTTTGCGTGCGACGTTGGGAAGATTGGCCCTGATGAAGTTCCATGCCCGTCCGCTGTTGCCGCTTTTTTCAAGAGACGAAAAGACCTTCAGCACCCTTTCCTGAGATAACCCCAAAAAAGGCGACGACAGTAAGCCCATCATTGCAAAGTCGTCCTTCGGATCGTTTAAAGCAAGCAAGAATGCAGTTGCATCGATCGTCTCTGCTCTAGAGAAAAAGTTTTTTTGTTCCACAAATAAAGCCGGGATCTCGACCCTTTGAAATGCTTCCTCAAGGGCTTCATAGTAGCTTCGCGCCGGGACCAAAACGACCATGTCTTTCCATGAGGTTCCGCCTTCGTGAATTGCGTTAAACAGGCCGGCCAGTTTAAGCGCCAAAGAGCTTTTTCTGTATGCTCCGTTGACCTTGTTTCCGTCTTGGTCCTCAGCGGTTGCTTCAATCACGATCTGCAGGCTTTCCGATGCGTGGTTTTCAGTCTGTAAATCCTCTTGTTCTTTTTTGAGGACATCGGGGTAGATGAGCGGTTCATAAGGGTATTTCAATGAAGAACTTACGCCATTGCGCCACAGGTAACCGAAAAGATCGTTGATGTTTTTCAAAAGCCCTTCGGTCATCCTAAAGGATTCCCCCAAGACTATGTAGTGTCCTTCTCCGCTAAGGGCCTTTTTTATGTAGTCCGCGAATATCTCCAGGTTGGCATGGCGGAACCTGTAGATGGATTGCTTCAAGTCGCCCACCACGAAAAGCTTGGTCGTTTGATCCTGCTTTGCGGCTTTGATCGACTCAATGAGCATGCATTGTACGCCGTTGGTGTCCTGAAACTCGTCTACCAGGATGTATTTATATTTATCTGCCACTTCCGGATGCTGGCTGACCAGCGCTTTTGCCCTGATCAGCAGGTCGTCGAAGGACAAAATACCGTGCCTTTTTTTATGTTCTTCCCAGATGGCCCAAAGAATGCCCGCAAATTTAAGCGACGTCTCGCGCAGCGGTCTGTCGTTTTGTGCCTCTGTTGCCCATTTTGCCAAGGCTGTATCTTTAGATAATGCCTCGCGATGCGCTTTTAGGCTTTCGTGGCCGAAGCGTTCGTATAAAAGGGCTTCTAGGTTTTTCTTGAACTTCCCTCCGCCTCGTATATCTGAAAGGACCTTGTCATTGAGGTCGATCAAAAAGTGCGCCCATTCCATGCAGGAACTTGGGCGCGTTTCCTTCCAGTCGCTTTGAAAAGTCCTGACCCTTTGCGATAATCTGTCGTTATCGGAGTCTTGTATATTTGCCTCTTCGATCCAAAGATCGTACAAGGTCTCGTAAAAGGCCCTTTGATCTTCCTTTAAGGCAGCAATGAAATTCATGGTCCGGGAGTCCCTTTCTTCAAGGGATTTCGACCCTTCGAAAAGCTCTTCAGGGTCAAGGCCTCTGCTACCAAAAAGCTCGCAGGCCTGTCTTGCCAGGTCGATCAGGGCTTTTGGGCCAAAGAAATTTAAGATCTTCTTAAAATTGGGATTTGAGAACAGCTCTTTGATTCTTTCATGCCAATTTGGCGAAACGCCTTTGGCGAACCAATCTTCATCAAGTAAATCTAAGGCATTTGTAGCGGATCTGTAAAATTGATCTTCCTGAGGAGGGGTTACGATGTCAAAGCTGGGGCTTGTATCCAAAAATTGGCTGAAGGACTTAAGCAGGTTCATGGCAAAGCTGTGTATGGTTGAAATTTGTGCCTCATCGAAGCGCTCGCATGCCTGCTTTAAGTTACGCCTTAATGCGTCCTTTTCCTCGCAAGTCAAGCTTGACTCTTCAAGGATTTCGACCCATTCCTTCAAAGTGGATAAAATTCTGTCCTCCATCTCCTGTGCGGCCTTTTCGGTGTAGGTGATGGTAAGCACCTCATCGTGCCTTGCCGACCCCGTCGCCACAAGCCAGGCGAACCTCCATGAAAGGGTGCGCGTCTTGCCGCTGCCCGCGCCGGCGCTGATGACAATTAAATTTTCCTTAGATGTCACCGCTTCGCGCTGCTTTGGCGTGGCTTTGGCCAGGAAAAGATCGGCCAGTGTCGCTTCGTCAATTTCCATTGTCTTCCGATTCCTCTCTTTCGATCTCGCTTCTTCGACAAAAGCCCTTATATTCGCATTCACGGCATGTCTTGGCGTAGTGCGGCTCAAAGGAGCCTGACGACAAATCCTTTGCCCATTCAATGAGATGGCTTTCGGCCCTATTTGCCGCATCTTCCAGATATTCGCGCTTTATCTTAAAGTTTCCCGCATAATCTTCGGGCACCAGTTTTTTTACGAAGTCCTTGCAAGCCTGGGAGACATGACCTACACATGAGCTGTTTTCGTGGCACAGGTAAAAGGAAGCAGCGGTTTGTTTGCCTTCTTTCGTCAGCGCCAAGGCGTAAGCCGCAAGTTGAAGTGCGTTTTCGTAGTTACTTGAGCTGCCTGTCTTGTAGTCCCATATTAACTGACCATTTTCTTCGAGACAGTCGATTCTGTCGGCCCTGCCGACAAACGAAACGTCCTCGACCTTTAAGGGAGTTAGCGTGACTTCAGATTTGGAAAGGACAAGTGCGCCTTCCAATTTTTTTAAGATCTCATCCTGCATTGCTGCCATCCGCATGGCTTGTTCGTATAGCCTGTCGTGATGGCGGCGCATCCTTTCGTTGTCCAAAAGCTGAGGGTAGGCGGATTTAATCGTTTGCTCCCATAGCTCATTTACGCAGCACTGTAAGCTTATATCCTCACAAGCCGAGTGCTGCTCCCATGCCTTTTGCCACAGACGGTGCAGCATTATGCCGCAAATTTGAGGGTTAAAGCCCACGTCCGCGGGCTGGTAAAGGTTAAATATGCTTTTGTATGCATAAAGTGCGGGACATTGGATCCATGTATCTATGTCGCTCAAATACCCTTCAAACTTAGGTTTTGTACGAACGATGGGCTTTCTTTTCGGTCTGGAGAACTTGTCCTGCGGCACTTCCGCACCTCTTAGGTAAGTTTCTCCCTTGGGGAGCAACTGGCTTAGAGGTCTTTCCGTCCTTCCCTTTTCCTCGCACAGCTTGTCGTTCAAGGCATTTTCCAGGAAGGGGGAGACCTTTTTGGGCCTGCCTTGCACATCTATGGCGGAACACGAGACCCATGTAACGTCAGTCGCGGTACACAAACGCCTTCTAAAGAGCGCCTCGAGCTGTTGTCTTCTTTCGTGTCGAAGAGGCAGATGTATTCCGGCCAGGCCTATGTTTTCGTGGATCGCCATCCTGGCTTGATCGTTTAAAAGGGGAGGTTCGACAATTTTTCCCGGCCATTTTTCGGATGTTGCGTTTACGATGATGTATAATTTGTGAGATGCGAGCACCGGGGAACTGTCAACGTAAAGTGTAATGGAGTTTAGCGGCTTTTTAGGAGGAAGCAACCTGGTTTCCTCGGCAAAGCGGCGCAGGTATTCCCACGCTTCCGATTCGAAAAGTATGTCCCTTTGAGCCGGACCCAGCTTTGGAAGCGACTCCTTTAAAAATAAGGCCTTTTTTTCAATGGCCTCCGTGAACTTAGAAATCTCAAATAAAACTTCGTCTGAGGCTAAATCTGCAGCAAAGCTTCGAACTCTATCCCGTAATTTTAGGTCATCAAGCAGCTTGAAAAGCCCCTCAAACAGTTTCTCTGCGCTTACCCCTGCCTTTGTGGTGTTAAAGAAAGCGTCGCAGGCCTGAAATACATCGAGCAGATCTTTCAAATTGTTTTGCTCGAAATAAGTTATCCACTGGCGGATCCCCGATGGCATCTTTTCTTTCAGCGAAGTTAGTTGTTGTTCGGTTAAATTAAATCCTAAGGTTGGATCGGAGATAAAGCGAAGAACCGATAAAAATGGCCAATCCTCGTCTCTCATCGTCTTTAGGCGCATGAGAAGATCCCAGCCCAAGGTCTCGTTTAAGGGTTTGCCCACGTTTGAGGCCAAGGGTATCCGGTAGACTTTGAATACGTCCTCGAGGATCCTTTGATATGACGTCGGTATCTCTACGGCTACATCTTCGAAAGAGATTTGGTCTTTTTGTATCTCAAGCCATATGTTTCTGGCACACGTCTCAAGTTCTTGCCTTGAGTCGCCGCAGGCGATTAAATGAGCTTTCACAGGTCCGCTCTGTTTTGAAAGCCTGTGGACGGCGGCTTCTTTAGCGAACTGTTGCTCTACGTCGTAGAAATTATCGCCCATGGCAGGATCGGGCTTATATATATCTATGGCGACTCCAAGCTCATTTAAGGCCCCCAGAAATTCATACTGCGCCCTCATGAAACTCATGAATCCGACAAACAGAAAGGCATGTCTTCGCAAATATTCGGCAAGTTCCCGTATTTGTAGCAACTTTCTTGCCAAGATGGGAATCTGAGCGCTGTCTGCCAGTTCATTTCCCTCCAAGTAGTTCAGGTACCGGCCGTAAATATGGCATAAAAATCCGGTAGGCTTTGTGAGATTGCGGCATTGCCCGTCACAGGACCCGGTGTCCTTGCCAGCCTTGCAGCTCAAGGAGTAAGCCAGATCTTTCCTGGAAATGTCTTCACCTATCAGCTCGTGAAGTTGTTCTCCTATGGTCTCAATAAATCCGGGTTGTGCGATCGCTGGGATGGATTGTCCTATATCGCGTGATGACTCTAAGGCGTTTCGGACTAAATGCCTTACCACCAACCAGTGATCGGGAGGATCTAACTGCCTTCTGATGGGAGCTGCTGTGCCCAACTTTCGAAGGATATCTGTAAGTCCGCCGTATAGATCTCCCCATCGCCATATGGTTGGAAAGTTTACTGCAAGCCCCTCCACGGAGAGCATCTCAAGCAGCAATTTTTTATCGTCACGCGACGGCACCATGAAAATGATGTCCCCGTGTTCATCGTAGAACTCCTTTAGAGGTTTTTGCAGTTCTTGCGCAAACCTGTAAACATGAATCGCAATGCTCAAACTAAAACCACCTTAGTAAAACTTTATGATATATTAAAATCGGCAAAAACTCCTATTGGACGCCAATTTTAACCAACCATATAATAGCATATGTTTCATGTTCCCAAATCCGGTGTGTATAGGACTTATACTTAGCTTGGAGTCGATGTGCTATATTATTTTATAAATGTTACAAACAAGTAGTGAAGATAGGTGATGATCTAAATGAACTTAAATAAGCTTCAAAGGGCGTTGTTGCATTTATTCTTCATCTTGAAACAAGAAAAAGACAGCTTTATCACGATAACATTTGGCACGACCATCTCGGTGATAGCCACCTTGACGTTGATAATGCCCTACAAGTTCCCCGATTCAGGGCTTACCGGTTTGGCAGTGCTTTCGTCGTACGTGTTTCACATATCTCCATCCTGGCTATATGCCATAGGAAACGCAGCTTTGCTAATTTGGGGTTGGAAGGAGCTGTCACCTCGGTTCGTGATACTGACAATCTATGGGGTCAGTTTGTTTTCTTTGCTCCTAAAGGTTTTGGAGTTCATTCCGGCCCCTTCTTTGAACGACCTGTTTATGATAGCCGTATTTGCGGGGGTCATAAAGGGCATAGGAGGAGGTCTGGTCTTCAGGTCGGGAGCCTCTTTGGGGGGAACGGATATAGTCGTGGTGGCCTTGCGGAACAGGTACGGAATAGAAGTTGGAAAGTACAGCTTTTACACTAATTTGGCTGTCCTTTTGATATCTGTTCCGATAATTGGACTGGAGAGGGCAATATACGGCCTGGTTGCCATTTACATAAGCGGCATTGCAATAGATGGAGTCTTGCGATCCTTTGATAGAAGAAGGCAGGTCTTCGTCATATCTGAAAAATACGAACAGGTGAAGGATTTTATCATAAAGGAGCTTGGACGGGGTGTGACGTTCCTTCATGGAGAGGGCGGATTTACAGGGAAAAGCCAAAAGATCATAATGTGCCTTTTGACCCCCAGGCAGACCATGGAATTGAAAAGATTTCTTGCCATTACCGATAAAAGCGCGTTCATGGTGGTAACCGAAGCGTCGGAAGTCGTCGGAAAGGGCTTTAAATCGTGGAAGGAACTGTAACTTACAGTCTGCATCGAGGTTGGTGATGGTTGTGCCTCCCTTTTATGGCTTATTGCTCCTTCTGGGAGGAGTAGGCTTGTTTTTGTACGCCCTAAGCGTATGCCCGGATAACATAAAAAGATACCTTGGCAAAGGCGGGAAGGCCTTTTTGTTCGGCCTTGGGGCCAAGAAGAGCACTTCTTTGCTCTTTGGCTTAATTCTTTCCATAATGATGCAAAGCAGCGCTGCAGCTTCTTCCTTTGTCGTGGGACTGGTCGAAGTTGGGTTACTGGCCTCGGAACGTGCCCTTTTGGTCATAATGGGCGCAAGCGTCGGAACAGGTTTGGTCGTGTACTTCCTGAGCTTAGACGTCATTTTTTTTAGCCCCATTGCCTTTGCCGCCATCGTGTTTTGGGGGCGCTTTGCAAGGGGGCGTTTAAGGGAATACCTTAAGATAGCCGAAGGTATCGCCATGGTGTTTTTCGGTATGGCCCTGATTAAATTCGGATCTTATCCGTTGGTCAATTCCGATTTCGTAAAAAATATCCTTTATTTTTTGACGGGCTCATTTGTGCTCATGGCCATCACGGCTTATGTAATAACGTCAATAGTTCAAAGCAGCACGGCTACATTGGCCATTGTCATAGGCATGGCAAGCTCGGGGTTATTGCCGTTTAATTCGATTTTGCCGCTTATACTTGGAGCTTATGTTGGATCTTCCACCTCTGCCTTGCTTACGGCATTGGGAAAGAAACGAAGGTCACAGGGTTTGGCTTGGAGCGCCTTTTTATACAGAGCTTTAGGTATCATTCCGATGATCCCCTTGGGTCTGCTTTACCTGAAGCTGTGTAAAAATTTACCTGTTACGATAGATGATCACATAGCAATATTGCAGATATTGCTGGTCTTGGTTAACATGATCGTATTTTTGCCCTTTGCATTTGAGCTGTCGAGGATGGGAGAGAAATTGGCCAGCCTGAGCGGAAAGGAGTCCATAGAACCCCTCTACTTGGATTGGTCCTTTGCTGAGATGACTCCTCTGGCCGTTTCGCTTCTGTCCAAGGAAATAGTGCGCACGTCCAACTTCCTGGAGGAGTTCCTATGCGGTCTTTTTTACGGTGATGTCAAAAAGGCTCGCCTCCAATTATTGCGTATGAGCTTGCCTGATTTGGTAAACGCCTGCGTTTTTTACCGTTCGGCCATTACATTGACGTCGGATGAAGATCCTTTTCTTACAAGGGAGCTGATCGCCACTTCCTATTCTCTCAACGCACTTAAAAATATGGTCATGCTTGCGACCGAAAGGCTTTTTCCCTTGATGGAAGGTGGCGCAAATCGCGGTCATTCCTTTGCACTTAGCGAATGGGAGACCGTAAAGGGCCTATTTTTAGATATCCTGAAGAGCAGTTTGGGTGCATATGCGCTGGATGATGCGTATTTTGCCAGCAAAGCTTTCAAGTTATACGGCGAGCTTTCGGATATGCTTGGAGAGATAAGGAGCAAACTGATGTTGTCTCATTATGCCATCAAAAATGGAACGGATATGATCAACTTGTTTACTTTGCTAGACGCTTTTTTGAAGGAATCATTGGAATTTGCGCGAGCAGCCAAACGGCGTGATTTTGGGGCTTTTGTTGCCTTTGAAGGGGGAGATCGAGCTTGATCTTCAAAAAAGATGGCGAAAGAGACGAAAAGGTGGGGGGACTTTTTGAACGCGACAGGAAGTGGCTTTTCGAGAGACTCTATGCCATGGTCGATTCAGTAGAACTCGCTTTAGACGGTGCCTTACAAGCCATGATCCAGAAAAGCGATGACCTTGCCCTTGAGGTCATAGAAAACGACGACGTCGTAGACCTGATAGAGGTAGAGGTGGAGCAGGAGTGCTTACGTTTGCTGGCCATGCGACAGCCCGTGAGGGAGGATTTGAGGTTCGTATTCACCATAATAAAGATAATTACCGAACTGGAACGCATTGGGGATCAGGCCGTTAATATGGCCGAAAGGGCCTTGGAGCTCAATAGAGAAGGGCTGCTTAAACCTTTAATAGACATACCCAAGATGTCCGAGATAGTGAAGGACATGGTCAGGGAAGCCATTAAGGCCTTTGAGGCGAAGGACGTCGACAGGTTGATCGAGGTTTACAGGCGCGACGATGAGGTGGATGCCTTAAACAGGGCCATATTCGCTGAGATGGTTCAAATAATGGCCTCCACGCGGTTGGACGATCCATATTCCGTTAAAAAGGCGACGGACTTGCTTTTGGTATCGAGGTACTTGGAAAGGGCCGGAGATCATGCTACCAACATCGCTGAGCGTGCCTACTTTAGCGTTACGGGGGAAAGGATTAAGGAGAAGCTGTCGAGGTCTGCAAAAAAATATTAGAAAGGAGATGTGATAATTTGACTTTTGAGGAGGATTTAAAGGAAAGGCTGATCCGTGAAGGGGCATCTCTGGTGGGGTTTGCCGACCTGAAAGGGATTTCGCCGGAACCTGATATGCCCTTTGGCATATCAATAGCTTATGCATTGGATCCAAAGGTCATCTCAAAGATCATATCGGGGCCAACAAGCGAATATGCAGCGCTTTATCGCAAGGCAAACGAAGCGCTTGATATGTTGGGAGAAGTTGCCGAAAGGATGATCGTCTCTAACGGATACAAGGCCAAACGAATCTCTCCCACGATTAATGTAAGTCCGGATAGATTATTTGCTCCTTTGCCGCATAAAACTACTGCCACCAGGGCAGGACTTGGCTGGATCGGCAAATGCGCCCTTTTGGTCACAAAACCTTTCGGCTCGGCCGTGCGCCTTGCGTCGGTCTTGACCGATATGAAGCTTCCTGTGGGCGTGCCCGTCGAAAGCTCTAAATGCGGAAGTTGCAATTCTTGCGTTAAGGCCTGTCCGGTCAGTGCTCCGACAGGCAGGGAATGGAATGTTAAGCTCAAGCGGGAGGATTTCTTTCAAGTCGGGCTATGTTATGGTGAGACGAAAAGAAATGAAGGCCGTCCCGAAATAGGCGCGACAATATGCGGTATCTGCATTGCGGCGTGTCCTTGGACCAAGGCTTACATCGCGGGCGGTACGTTTGAAAGCTGAAGGTGATGATCATTGAATAAGATAGAAGGCATATTTGCTCCCATAGCCACTGTCTTTGATGCCTCAGGCGATCTGGACATGGCGCGTTTTGCTGAAAACATAAGTAAGTTCAACAAGACCAAGTTGTCAGGGTTGGTGGTCCTTGGAAGTAACGGTGAATTTGCGTTGCTCACTCACCGGGAAAAGTTGAGATTGGTCGAGGCCGCTAAGGAGCAAATCTCAAAAGATAAGTTGCTTATAGCCGGTACGGGGTGCGAATCCTTGCGGGAGACGATAGAGCTCACTAAGGAATGTGCTTATGCAGGCGCTGACGGCGTATTGGTCGTAACGCCCAGCTATTACAAAAGCGATATGACCGACGAGGCATTAAAATGCTATTTCAATTCCGTAGCAGATGAGTCTCCTGTGCCTCTTTTGCTTTACAACATGCCGAGAAACACGGGAATAAACATTGGTCCGAACCTTGTTGACGCCCTGGCAAAACACCCAAACATCGTAGGTATAAAGGACAGCTCCGGAAACATCGCCCAAATCGCAGAGATCATAGCGAAATGCCCGCAGGATTTTGCCGTCTTTGCCGGATCGGGGAACTTCCTTTTGCCCACGCTGGCCCTAGGGGGTGTCGGGGGAACTTTGGCTGTGGCAAACGTGGTGCCTGACTATTGTGTTGCCATTTATAAGCTTTACAAGGATGGTCAAATGGATAAGGCCAAAAAGCTGCAGTTGGGTTTGCTTGAGCTCAATGCTGCAGTTACGACGCGCTATGGCATAGGCGGCATGAAGGCAGCGATGGAGCTGGTCGGGTTTCACGGCGGATCTCCGAGGCGGCCGATCCTGCCGGCAACCGAGGATGTCAGGAGAAAGATAGCCGAAATCGTGGAGACGACGTTAAATCTTTTTGTCGAAATATGCGGGGATGGTTTTTGATCAGGGTTTTTTCTTATTTACCAGCCAAAGCCCCAATATCACGAGCATGGCGCCGATGATGTCCTTAAACGACAACGTCTCTTTTAAGAAGATGACGGCCGTTGCCGTTGCGGTCAAGGGATTTAAATACATGAAGACGCCGACCTGAGATGCGGGAAGGACGTGCAGGGCGTCGTACCAAAATATGTAGGCTATGCCCGAACAGAATATGCCTAAAAATACCAGGCTTATCCAGGCTTGCCGGGACATTGCTAAGCATATCCCTGACGGCAATACGAAGGCGTTGGAGAAGATCCAACCGAACAGCATGACGTAGAAAAGGGAAACAGTCTGGTCCTTGTCTCCAAGGAACTTTCTTGATATCACGGTAAAGGCGGCCCAATTTACCGCGCTTAAAGAGATCAACAGGTCCCCTGTGGTTATGCCTTGGGGAACGAGCGAGCTTCCTTTGCCCAGGACCATAAGCACGCCCCAGGCAGCCGAAAGGATGCCAGCTACCCTTTCCTTTGTCATTTCTTCCTTTAAGAAGGCCCATCCAAGCAGGGCGATGATTATGGGGGTGGTCGAGACTATCCACGCCGATGTAGCTGCCTGTGCAGTCTTTAAGGCTTCAGCTTGAATTAAATTATGAAATGTCACTCCCATAAACCCGAGCAACGCCATGTAAACTATATCCCTAAAGGACTGAGAAAATTTTGAGTGTTTGCCGACTATTAACGATATGAATAGTACCGCAACGCCCATGAGAGATCTGACCCACACCATCATGGGCGGGGTGGCTTCCCTCACGGCTATCTTCATGGCTACGAAGGAAGCGCCCCAGAACATCGTTGCCAAAGCTGCTTTTAAGAAGGCGCTGTATTTTTTTCTTGTATCCATAGGCTCGTCATATCTCCAAAAAGCGTCAAATGACTCAGGCAATCTCAAGCGGACTAAATAAAGGACGTCCGGTTATCATTGTATAACCGGACGTCCTTTATTGCACAATTTTCAGTAATCTCTCGACTAAAACTCCTTGTAAGCTTCCTTTTTGGCACCGCATACGGGGCACTTGTCGGGAAGCTCATCGGTGACCGTGTGCCCGCAAATGGGACATATGTAAATCTTTTTTACCTCCAGGTCCTTGCCCTGTTCAACGGCCGCCTTTGCTTTCTTGTAAAGCTCGGCATGTATCTTTTCGGCCTCCAGGGCATAGGTGAATGACCTGACTGCTTCGTTTTCCCCTTGCATCTTTGCGACTTCCAGATATGCAGGATACATCTGCTCTACTTCATGTTCTTCTCCCATGATGCCGCCGAGCAGGTTTTCGGCAGTCTTCTTGTAGCCGAATACGCCTCCCGCGAAGACGGAACTATCGCCAATATCTCCATCTAGTGCTCTAAAGTGATTTCCGGCGTGCACCTCTTCGGCATAAGCGATTGCCTTAAAAAGCCTTGATACATTGGGGAAACCCTCTTTTTCTGCGACTTCGCTCCATATGAGATACCTCATATGAGCCATGCTCTCTCCGCCGTAGGCCGAACGCAGGAATTCTGCCGTCATAGCGTTTTTCACTGCCATTTCAATCCCTCCCTTTGGACCTGGTATTTTTTACATATATTATTTAAAATAAATTTAACTTGATTGTCAAGGAATTGCGTTCTGTCAGGGCATGACCTAAAATCACTTAAATACAGGTCATCTAGGGGGGACATGATATGAGCGACACTAAAGGGGCCGAAAGCATAGGAAGGGCTTCCATGCGCTTCATCCTGATGATGGGGTTGGTCAGCTTGTGCGGAGACATGGCCTATGAAGGTGCCAGAAGCTCCACGGGTGCATTCATGGCCACGCTTGGAGCAAGTGCGGGGATAGTTGGCTTCGTAGCCGGTTTCGGAGAGCTCTTGGGTTACGTGGTACGCATACTCTCGGGGCATCTTGCCGATCGCACCAAGGCTTACTGGCCCTTGGTGTTTCTGGGATACGGGCTCATATTGAGCGTTCCCTTATTGGCCCTGGCTCCCAACTGGCAGATAGCCGCAGTATTCATATTGGCCGAAAGGCTGGGGAAGGCCATAAGAAGCCCCGCAAGGGATGCCCTGCTGTCTTACGCCACCAAAAACGTAGGCAGGGGATGGGGGTTTGGGATTCACGAAGCCATGGACCAAATCGGTGCCATAATGGGCCCCTTGATAATGTCTTTCGCCCTGTACCTCAGACTTGGCTTCAGGGGCGGCTTTTCCTTCCTCTTCGTTCCGACGGTTGTCCTTCTGCTGATTCTAAATTTCGTAAGAAGGACTACACCGGCCCCCCAAAGCTTTGAGGCAGTAGAAAAGGCGGACTTGCGGGGCGATCACGACAAGTTGCCGCCGGCCTTTTGGGGATACATGCTTTTCATCTGTCTTGCCGTAGTGGGATTGGTGCCCTTTCAGATCATGGCCTACCATATGAAGGCCAATTCGGTGGTGTCAGATATTAGCATACCAATATATTATGCTGTAGCCATGGGGATCGATGGCCTATTTGCCCTGATAATAGGCAAGCTCTACGACAGCATTGGCTTGCGAAGCCTTATTTTTATTCCCATATTTACGCTTCCCATCCCCCTTTTTGCCCTATCCAGAGATCCTGTATCCATCGGCATAGGGGTCGGTCTTTGGGGGTTGGTCATGGCCGTGCATGAGACGATAATGCGGGCAGCCATAGCCGATATCGTCCCGCCTGCACGTAGGGGGACAGCTTACGGCATATTCAACACAGGTTACGGGATCGCCATTTTTTGCGGCAGTATGGTCATAGGGTGGCTTTACGATATATCCTTGGCTTATGTAATCCTCTTCGTTCTGGCATCTGTGCTCTTGACCTTCATGGGATTTGTCATGTTTCTTGGAAGGTATCGCCAATAAAACAGGCCACGCTTCTTTCACCAAGCTGTTTTAGGGGCGGCAGATCTTTGCACCTGTCAAAGCCGTACGGACACAAGGCAAAATAGGAGCACCCCTTAAATCCGGTCGGCAAGGTTTTCCTTTTGACCTTGACCTCAACGGGCTTTCCAAGTTTTGGCAAGGCCGATACAAGAGCCTTTGTATAGGGGTGTAACGGATCCCGCAGTAGCAGATCGGTGGGCCCGGTTTCGCATACGCGGCCCCTGTAAAGCACTATTCCCCTCTGCGTCATGGCCTTGGCAAGGAGTAAGTCATGCGTCACGAATATGAGGGACATCCCTTTTTTAAGGTAAGCTTTCAGTAAGTTTATGAGGTCCATTCGTGTGGATGCGTCTTGCATCGATGTTGGTTCATCGGCAAGAAGAAGCTCTGGGTCGGTGACGAGGGCTCTTGCGAGCATTATTCTCTGACGCTGCCCGCCGGAAAATCCCTGAATGAGCTTTCTTTCCCAAAGCGCTTCCTCTATGCCCAGGCTTGATAAAAGCTTCTTTGCCTTTTCCGTCTCAACGTCTTTCAAATTCGATCGCGTTATGATCAAGGGTTCTATGACGGCCTGAAGGGGATTCAATGTCGGGGGAAGGCCGCCAAAAGGGTCCTGGGGTATATAGCTGCATTTACGTCTAATGCTACGAAGCTCCTTTTCATCCATGCCGTCAAGTGGTTGACCGAAGAGGCGCGCTTTCCCACTGCTTGGCCTCAGAAGGCCAAGCAGCAACCGCAGCAAAGAAGTCTTGCCGCTTCCCGATTCGCCTACCAGAGAAAGGCTTTCCCTTTCCTTAAGATAAAAGGATACATCGGCCAGGGCAGGAGCGTAGCTTTTGTCAAATATAAGCGTCAGGTTCTCGACGGCAGCGACTTCTTTTGTCAACGTCATTCCTCCATCATCGACAAGGACTTAACGAGGGCTATCGTATGGGGTTGTTTTGGACTTCTTATTATTACGTCACTTCTTTCAGTCTCTATGGTGCAGCCTTGATACATGACGCATATCTCGTCTGCAGTCGAGCTGGCCAGGGCCAGGTCATGGGTTACCATGAGCATGCCCATGTTGCGCCTCCTGACGATGCTTTTTAGGAGGTTCATTATCTCGGCTTGCGTGATAACGTCCAAGGCCGTAGTCGGTTCGTCCGCCAAAAGGTAATCCGGGTCGCAGCAAAGTGCCATGGCTATGGCACATCGCTGTTTTTGACCGCCCGACATCTCATGCGGATATCTCGAAAGAAATCCGTCGTCAAGGCCGACTTCCTCCAGGAGCCCGGCAGCTTTGGCCTCAGCTTCACGCTGCGTTAACTTAAGATGTTCTTCCATGGTCTCCAAAAACTGTCTTTTGATCGTAAGCACTGGCGTAAAGGAGTTCATGGTGCCCTGAAGAATCAGCGAGACCTTTTTCCATCTTATCCTTCTTTGGCTTTCTTGGGGAAGGGCAAGGAAGTCGATTTGGTCGAAAAGCACCTTACCCGATACCTTTGAGCCCTTGGGCAACAAACCCAGACAGGCGTAAATTAGGGTGCTTTTGCCGCTTCCCGATTCGCCTACCAGGGCAAGCATTTTGCCTGAAGCGAGGTTGAGGTCAGCCCGCTTTACGGCGTTAAAACCGTTAGGGTAGGTCGCGCTTAAAGAGCTGACCTCCATCATCGTCCGGTCATCTCCTTCAGCCTTGGGTCCGCCATTTCTTCGAACCTTCTTCCTATGCTTATGAAGGCGAGGCATAAGCTTGCTATGCCGAGCCCGGGCGGAAAGATGAGCCACCAGGCTCCGCCGGTGAAGGCCCCAAATACCTGTGCCTCGTGCAACATCCTTCCCCATGACGGCATCAGCGGGTCCGATAATCCTAGGAAGGACAACCCCGCCTCGGCCAGTATGGCTCCGGGCACCCCCAAGACCGTTTGTGCAAGAAGCAGCGGCAACGCCTCAGGTATGAAATGCCGGACCAGGATGTAACCCGCCGGAGCCCCCAGAGCGCGAAGACCTTCTACGTAAGGAGCTTCCCTTAAAGACAGCGTCAGGGATCGCACCACCCTGGCGGTGCCCATCCAGGAAAAGATGGATAGCACTAAAACTATTTGCCAAAGTCCCCTTCCCCATACGCCGGATATGACGACGAGTATCGGCAAAGTAGGTATGGCAAGAAGCACATCGACAGTTCTCATTATCGACGAATCCGTCAAACCTCCCAGATATCCTGCAATTAACCCCAGCCCCATGCCAATAGTTGAGGCAATTAAAGTGGCAAATATGCCCACGAGCAAAGATATCTTAATACCCTGAACGAAGAGGCGAAATACGTCCCTGCCCCGTTGGTCTGTCCCAAAGATGCCCCATTTCCCGGTATATATGTTGATATTTAGGTTTACGTGAGCCTTCACGTCCGATCTGACATATAAGCTGTAAGTGCCTTTTTCAGAAAAGATGACGCTTGATACTTCAACAAACGGATTTAGGCCCAGGTGGAGCTTTAAGGGCACGTCACGTGAATCGATGTCGACGTCTAAGTTCTTTAGGCCTGCGAGATCCATAAGCTTGTATGTCTTCTTAGGGCTTACGAGTAACAAGGCAGCGTCCTTTGGTACCTCTTCGAAGGAAACCGTTCCTTTTACCGAAAAGGCCTTAGGGGGTTTGCTTTCCCATGTAAATGATAAGATGTTATCCTTCGCATTTAAGGACAAAGGTCTGCCTGATGCCGGATCGAGCCACAGGGGTTTACAAAAAGGAGGGGCTACGGTTTCGTTTGCAGGTCCAAGCATCGGGGACACAATAAATGTCAGCAGAACAAGAAAGGTCAGAAACAAGGTATCGAGGCGCCAAAATGACATCACCGAAGCCTCCTAAAGCTTATCCTGGGGTCTACAAAGGTATATACAACGTCGGCTAATAGATTGCATGCGACAGTTACGAGCGACATCAGATAAAATGCCGCGCCGGCTGCAGGGTAATCGTGCCCTAGGACGGCATCCAGCAGAAATTTTCCTATGCCGTGCAGCGAAAAGACGGTCTCGGTTATGACTGCGCCCGATATTACCCCCGGCAGGGAGAGGAAGAATATGGTTACGATGGGCGGAAGGGCCGTCCTAAAAGCGTGTCTCCAAAGTATCCTGCTTTCCCTTATGCCCTTTGCCCTGGCAAGCAGTATGAAGTCCTCGCCCAAGGCTTTCACCATGAGGTTTCTTACATAAAGCGCCCATGATCCGAATCCCAGCAGCACCAGGGAAGCCACGGGCAACGTCATATGCCAAATTTTGTCCGTCACTAAATTCCAAAAGCCGACAGGAGGCGGCACCGACAGGCTACCTCGAAGGGGAAAGATCGGAAACGCATGTGCCAGGAGCAAAAGCAGGACCAGCTGTACGAAAAATGACGGAAAGGAAAAGGATATTGCCCCGGAAAGCAGCACCGTCTTTTCCACCAACCCGCCTCTTCCTTTGGCTGCCGCTACGCCAAGCAAGATCCCCAAGACAGCAGATAGCAAAAGCGCCGGAAAAAGCAAAAGCAGGGTATTGGGCAGCCTTTCTGCAAGCTCCTGCCATACGGGTCTTTGTGACATAAAGGAAATGCCGAATTTAAACGTGAGCATCTGCTTGACATATATGAAAAACTGCTGCGACAAGGGCTTGTCAAGACCGTAGGATTTCAAAAGTTCATGCTTTGCTTCGGGCGAAAACCTAGGATCTAGCAAGCTGCTTGTCGGATCGCCTGGCATCAATCTAAACAGAAAGAAGTTCAGCGATAATACGACCGCTATGACCAAAAGGCTTGATAGCAACCTCTTGAGCCAATAATTGTTCAAGGGATATTCTTCCTCCAATAAAGCTCGTTTTTGTCGAGCTTGACATATTCTCCGGGCTTATATGCTGAAAACGAAAAGGGCCCCGTTCCAATGATATGCCCTTCCGGCAAATTCCTCCAGTCCTTTAGGCTCGACAATACGCGGGCAGGAAGTATCGGAAGCCCGCCTATCTGGTGTAAGTACCAGTAGCTCTTCCCGCTGAAGGTAACCGTGATGGTGTTGCCTGTTGCTTCTACCCTTTCTACATCCTTGACAAGGTCGAAATACCTTGGAATGGCGAATTTCTTTAGGAACTCTATGGTAGCCTTGACGTCTGAAGCGCTAAAAGGACTGCCGTCCTGCCATTTCACGTCTTCTCTTATATGGAATGTAATGCGCGTTTTCTCCTTGCCTCCTTTCGTAACAGTATCGAGCCTCCAGCTTTTTGCAAGCCAAGGGATGTCTTTCAGCGTGAATGGATCTACGGCAAGGAGCGACTCGTATATGATGGAAAGCACCTGCCATTCATAGGCGCTCGCGGCGGAAAGGGGATTTAGGTTGCGCGGCTCTTCCGACAAACACCAGTAAAACGTCCTTTTGCTGTCATGCTTTAGCGACAGAAGGGAATAAGTATTATCAGGCGTCATATACAGCGATGCAACAGCACCCTTCCATTCCCTTCGCAGAGCTGCTATGTGATATCTCGAATATATCGGCACCTGCGGGATGTATTTATAAAGCAACCTTTGGACTTTTTCGGCAGCGACGCGTGCCTCTGCTTCGTTTGAAGCGTATTTTAGAGATTCAAGGGCTTCGTCGAGGTCTGGCTTTCTTATCCCGCTTATGTTGTAACCGCCTGGTACATCCATGGAGGAGTGATAAAAGGCGTATAAACTGTCAGGGTCGCGGGACAGCTCCCAGGCCATTACGTAAGCGTCGAAGTCCCGGCGATCCAAGCGAGCTACCATCATGGAAAAGTCCATTGGCTCCGTCTCTATCGGTATGCCCAGGCTTCGCATGGACTCGCAAATCCTTTCCGCTATTTCGGCAGTGGTTGGAGCCACCTGGGCCGTGGGAGTTAAAAGTTTCATCTTGGGCAGGGGATCGGCTTCACCCGGGCATATAAGGACACCTTTTTTGCTCCATCGCCAGCCCTTTTGCTTGAGCCTTTCTTTCGCTGCCTTAATGTCGAAGTCCGCGGCAGAAGCAGAAAGGGTGTATGGCGAAGCGGGCGGCAAGAACGAAAAAAGTGGCAATGCATATCCTCCAAATACGTCTCGAACGATCTGCTTCCTGTTTACGATCTCCCACAGGGACTGTCTAAGTTCTGTCCTATCCCAGGGGGATTTCCTTAAATTCAAGCCAAGATAAAAGGCGTGATAGCCCTCTGCCAGATAGAGGTTTACACGCTCGTCGTCGCTAAGGCTTTTTATATCCGAAAAGCGGGCAATATCTCCCAGAAGATCGATTTGACCTCCCTGCAGTGCCAAAAGCTGTGCGTCGTTATCCTTGATGATCAAAAAATAAAGTTCATCTATGTTGGGCAACCTGAGTTTGTCCAAAGGGGCTGCCTTGCCCTGTGCGGGCAAAAGCAAAGATACCGCTAAAAGCAAGATAAGTCCGATTACATGCCTTTTTGAAGTCCTTTTAACGTGCGGATTCACCGTTAATCGCTCGTTTTCGCGGATTTTAGCACTCCGGCGGCGGTGCCCAAGTGCCTTCAACGGCGTCGCGCATGACTGGGCAGTATACCATTCCCGTTTTTATCATCCTGGAGCAGGCGTTGCAAGATATGCATTCTGAAGGCTCCCTGTCGCCGCTCGCCCAGCGGTTGACAAGATCCGGCTCGGCAATAAAGGGCCTTGAAAGCGCGAAGCCGTCGGCTACGCCTTTCTCGTAGAAATTGCCCATTGCTTGAAGGGAACGCAATCCTCCCACCAATATCACATTTGCGCGACCTTTGACCTTCTCCTTTATGGCCCTTGCTTCCTCGGCAAAATAACCTTCGTTTTGACCGGCAATTATACCTGTCCTGGATGGCTTAAATGCCTCGTCCCCATAAAACGTGCCGCCTGAAACCTCTATAGCATCTGCCTTCACCTTGGCAAGCTCTTGGGCCAATCTGATGCCGTCCTGGCTGTCGTAACCGCCTTCTGCACCCTCCGTCACCGATATCTTGACCCAGATGGGAAGTTCACCCACGCGATAGCGCACCTCTTCCAGCAACTCAAAGACGATACGCGCCCTTTTTAGGATGTCGTCTCCGCCGTAAGCATCTTTACGCTTGTTTAAGACGGGCGACAGAAATTGATTCAAAAGAAAGCCGTGAGCCAAATGCAGCTGGATGCCATCGGCCTTGGCGGCCTTAGCGCGAGTTGCTGCCTTTGCAAATTCGTCGATCGTCGAATGAATCTCAGATACGGACATGGCCCTGCAATGTATGCCTTTGTTGGAGTCTGCAAGATCTGACGGGCCCAAGGCGAGTTCGCCTTCCCTTTTCATGGCGACTACACCGGCATGTGACAGTTGGAAAACTATGGGACAGCCGAACTCATGCACGGCCTCAACTAGCTTGGCAAGCTCCGGGACATTTTCGTCGGAGCTTATAGAAACTTGCCGAGGCGAGGCCTGGCCTTGCGGGCTTACGTAGAAATGCCCCGTTATTATGAGGCCCACGCCTCCTGCGGCTAATTCCTTATATCTTCCGATCAGCTTATCGGTAGGCTTTCCGGTCTTTTCGTCCGCCCCGGACAACAACGTAGCTGATCTTATGATTTTATTTTTTAAATTGAGCTTTCCCAATGTAGTCTGTCTAAGTAACATATCGATGTGCGACACGCTCATCCCCCCTTTGATAGACCTCTCGTTTAGATTATATGCCATTCAGCCACCTCTTGAGGTAGAATATATGCTTGAAAGCGATTGAAAATAACCTCGAGATCATCGCGTTAAAAGAGGAGATAAATATGAAGCGTTATTTTGTGGGCATCGATGTTGGTTCCTCTGCGATACACAGCGCAATCGTGGACGAGTCTGGCCGCATAGTTCATGTTTCGCCCAGTTTGCCCCACTTTGGAACCCCCCTTGAGAGGCTTGCAGAGGTATGGAAGGACCTGTCCGAGAATGCTGCAGACGGCAAGATAGTGTCTACGGCCTTTACGGGCATAGGAGCGCAGTATTTTGGCGAGGTTTTTCCGAAACTGCTTTTCGATTATGAAAGCGTGACAATACCCAAGGGCGTTTCGCTTCTTTGTCCCGATGCAGTCTACATCTTTCACATGGGAGCCAAGGATTCCTATTTTTTTAAGATAGGTCACCTGGGACAAGAGGTAAATATGCTCGAATGGTCGGCTAACAGCAAGTGCGGTGGCGGTTCAGGCATATTGATAGAAAAACAGCTGCGACGTTTATACCTCAAAGAGGACAAGTTACTATTTGGCTTAAATGATGCCCGTAAAAAGGCAGAATTGATGCAGAGCTTATATGAGTCAGCGGAAAGAGATCTGATTCAAAGCGATGCAGTGCCGGGCTTTAATGCCAGGTGTGGAGTGGTCATCCAATCTGATCTGATACACGAGCAAAATGAAGGCGCGAAACGAGCTTATTTGGTGTCACGCCTTTATGCTACAGTTGCACGAAACTATAAAAATGACGTGGTCGGCGCAAGGGACTTGGAGGTAAATGCACCATCAGTGGCGACAGGCGGCGTTTTTTCAAGCGACTATTTGCTTGAGCGGGTCCGCGAGCTGCTTGGCATACAGCTTAAACGCCCATTCCACCACAGAGCTGTGGCTGCCATAGGCATAGCGTTGGAGGCCATGGAGAGGGGTAACTCTTTCGTGATGGATTTCTCGAAGCTTGAGGAGATCACCTCTTTTGTCAGAAATAAGCGCCCCTGTGCGCCCTCTCTTAATTCCTACTTAAACAAGGTTCATGTCTACGATGGCAAGATAAAGGACATCGACGGGGACGAAGTGAGAAAGGTTACTATAGGCGTGGACGGCGGTTCTACCACCACGAAGGCGGCAGTGGTGGATGTCGCTACCGGAGAGCTGCTCGATAAGATCTACATAAGTACCCACGGGGATCCGGAAGGCGCCTTAAAGGAAATCTTCAGGTATTTATCCAAGAAAGCCAAGAACTACGATGTCTTGGGCGTATGCACGACCGGGTCGGCGAGAAAGCTTTACGAGCGCATATTGGTAAGCCATACCAAGAAAAAAAACCTAGAAGCGGAAGGTTACATCGTGCTTGACGGTGCAGTCGACGAGATCACATGTCATGCCGTGGGGATAAAATTTCACGACCCCGAGATAGACACGATCTTTGAAATAGGCGGCCAGGACATGAAGTTTACGACCTTCAAGGTGAAAGACGGCGTCGCAACCGATGAGATACAGGAAGCTCGTATGAATTATTCATGTCAGGCAGGGGCCGGGCAGACCCTGGAGAACATGGCCCAACTTTTGGACCTGGATGTCAAATCGAGCCTGCAGGAGGCAGCCTTAAGGGCAGATGTAGTTCCTCTGATCGACTCCACATGTGGAGTCTTCATGGAGATGGAGGAAAACAGGCTCATATCAGAGGGCTTTACGAAGGAACAGATCGCTGCGGCGATCGTCAGGGCTACGGCCGCAAGCTACTTCAACAAGTTTGTGGGAGGTCCGCAGCACGTCAAAAACAAATGTTCCTGTCAAGGGGGCCCTTCGTTGGGCATCGCTTTTCTTGCTGCCATGGCCCAAGTTACGGGCAAGGACATTTATGCCTATCCCCATAGGGAGTTGTTTGGCGCCTGGGGAGCGGGCCTCTTTTTGCGGGACCAGATCCTGCAGCTTCAAGGTGAAGGCCGGGAAGTCAAGTCCGCCTTCAGGGGATTTGAAGTGGTAGATATGGTCTTTGAAAAGCGCGATGTGATGTGTGCCGATCATTTCGGCAAGCTGTCCTGCGGCATGCGCAACTGCAAATTGAAGATCTTTTACATCGGCGGAGAAGAGGTAATAACGGGAGGATTTTGCCCCAGGGGAAACAGCGAGGGGACGGGTCAAAGCAGGAAGGATTATGTGGAAATTTACCACAGGTTGTTTGAGAAGCATTTCGACGGCGTGTTGTATGAAAAACTGGATGAAGTTGAAAACTTGCTTCCGACGGTCGGAATTCACAGAAGCGGCGTTACGCTTGGAGATCTTGGCGTCTGGTCGTCGGCGCTATTTAAAAAATTGGGATTTCTTCCGGTGCTTACTCCAGAGTCCAACGATGAGATAGCTCAGATGGGCATTAACATAGCCCCCACGGAGTTTTGCATAGCCATGAAGCTCGTCATAGGACATGCCACCTTGCTTTATCAGGACAAAAGGATAAAACACCTCTTTAATCCTTGTTTCATCGAAGAGGTGAGGTCAATTAAGCCCAACAGGAAATTTTGCATCTACACGGAAGCTGAAGGCTATCTCCTTCAGGATATATTGGGCATTGAGCCGGAAAGGGAATTTTTAAGCGTCCTTTACCTTAAAGACGATGAAAAAACGGCCAAGGCACTGCTGGAAGAATTTCACCGGCTGGGATATGACCTCTCCCTGGATGATATCTTGGAGGCCATAGCTTATGCCGACAGAAGGCTCGAGGCCTTCAAGGAGGAGCTTTACTGTTACGGAGACGAATTTCTTAAAGAGGTTGAAAAAGTTGGGGAAGTCGGGTATGTCGGCCTGGGAAGAGACTACGTAATACTGGATCCTCAGGCTTCCTCCAATTCGGGATCGATGTTTTCAAAACAGCGGGGCATGCCCTACATTCCCCAGAGCTTCCTGGAAAAGCATTTCAAGGATATCCCGATAGATGAGCTTTCCTACAACGAATATTGGTATCAAAATGCCCACATACTTCAGGCTGCCATATTTACGGCGATGCATCCGAAGCTTTTTCCCATAAGGCAGATGAACTTCGCCTGTGGCCCGGATTCCATGAAGTTTTATCACGAAAGCGAGATATTTAGAAGGGCGGAAAAACCCTTCCTTCACCTGGTTACCGATGCTCAGACGAACAACGCCCCCTTCGTGACGCGTGCAGAGGCCCACGAGCGAGTCGTGCAAAGGGCAAAGCCCAAGGACAACCTCACTTTATCCGATTTCGTCCTATTCCCCCACGATAGCAACAAAGAAAAACTAAGCTTGGGGTCGCGGATATGGCTTATACCCTACATGGGCGAAGCAAGCCGGTTAGGTGCAGCGGTTTTGCGCCATTACGGCGTAAATGCCATGGCGATGCCCACGGCGACCATGGCCTCGAAAGATGCCGCGAGCCGTTTTATAACAACGGAGACGTGTTTTCCATTGCGAGGTGTGGTCGGAGATGTGATGGCGTCCATAGAGGAGTTCGCAAAGGAGCGCGGCAAGGAATGGATAAGGGACAATATCGTGATATTTTTGCCCACCACATCAGGCCCTTGCAGGTTTGGCAAGTATGGAGAGGTGCTTAGGATATTTTTAAGACAGGAGGGGCTGGACTGCGTTCCGATAGTGAGCCCATCCACTGATACAAGCTACATCGATATAGAAGCACCGGAGCAGTTTGGCGGAACATTTAGCAAGGCCAATGCCTTGTTAAATGTGTTCAGGGCTATAAAAATGGCGGACATGGCAGACGACATGGTCCGCAGGTTCAGGCCCTACAGTAGCGATAAAAAGGCCTTTGACGAGCTGTGCGCACAGCGGATGGATCTCCTTGAAAGATTGTTGGTCGAGCGGGGTGCACCTTACTGGATCCTCAAAAAATGGACAAGGGAGACCATACGGCTTTTCATGAAAGAGGCACCGGAGGCCGAAAGCCGAAACCTGCCGCTTGTCCTTTATATCGGAGAGATATATACCAGACAGCACGATCCCTACACGGAATACGTGATAAAACGCCTCGAGGAAGAAGGGCTTGAAGTTGTGAGGGGAAGCATCACCGAGTGGCTTGAATACATAAATTACCTAACCATAAGGGACGATCCCAAACTGGTCTACAAATTTGCACAGTTTTACATGGAATACGCCGACTGGCGGTTTAGGCGAATCTTCGGCGGACTAACCAAGGACCGCGAGGTCTTACCGAAGCCCGATGTGATCCTGGATGACCTGGAAAGGAGCCGTCGATACCACAGCGATATAACCGGAGAATCTCCTCTGGTGATAGGCATATTTTTTAAGTTCATGCGCGGAGAGTTGCCCGGTAACGGACAAAGGGTCTGCGGTATATTTCACGTCGGCCCCTTTACGTGCATGCAGGAAGGTGTGGCCATGGCAAAGATGGATGCCATGCTGAAGGAAGAATCGAAGCGCGACCCAAGCCTGATAGTTCCCATGGTGCATGCCTTCTTCGGGGATTCGGCAAATGCCAACCTCGAAGCCGAAATTGCTGCCTTTAGGGAGCAATGCAGGCTAAAGGCAAAGATAAACCATTCCCCGGAGTACGGCAGAAAAAGGGCAACTCATGGCCTGAAGGGGGACCTCGCGGTTGAGGGAGAGACCTCGCGCTAGATTGCTTCTTAAGTGAAATGAACCAAAGTCCGCTGTGCTCATTTTTGAGCACAGCGGACTTTTTGTTGACATCTATGCTACAAGCTGCTAGTATCGGCTATAAGCAATAGGGGGTAAGGGCGATATGAATCGAGCGGAAAGGCTTGAAGCGATAAGGGAAATACTGGAAAGTGCAACTGCTCCTGTGAACGGTTCTTTTCTGGCAGAGCGATTTGGCGTAAGTCGCCAAGCTATCGTTCAAGATATCGCTCTGCTCAGAAACCAAGGCCTTGAAATAATTTCCACGCCTGCTGGATATATGCTGGAGAAGGTAAAAAGGTTGCGCAAGATCATAGCTGTCCGTCACGGCAAGGAAGATATATTCGATGAACTGCTTGCAGTCGTTGAGGCAGGAGGACGCGTGCTTGACGTCATGGTGGATCACCCGCTTTACGGGGAGATCAGGGGAAGCATTGGGGTTGCCTCGAAAGAGGATGTGACGCGCTTCGTGAATATGCTTGAAAGTTCGGGGCAAGAACCCTTGCTTTCCCTTACCAAGGGCTTTCATCTGCACACTATAGAAGCAGACAGCGAAGAGACGTTAAAAAAGATCGAGGATGCCCTTAAGAAATTAGGCTTCCTCTTTCTTGGTTAAAATTCGTAAAAGGACGTGATCACCTTGACCAAAAAGGAAAAGCAGTTGGCGATCTTTGCGGTTTTTTTTGCCCTTGTCTATGTAGTGGTGCCTTATTGCCTTTTTCACGAAAGGGGTTCCTTTCTGTTTTGGGTTTTAACCACCCTTTTGGTGCTGGCAACGGGCACTGTCTATACGAGAGATTGGAATAAGAAGGAAAGGGTCTAGTTATGAGCGCCTCCATATTGATGTTCACCATAGGCATCTGGTTTGCGGCAGGCTCTTACATCTCCTATACGTCGCGCATGAGCGGTAAGGCAGATTTGGCGGAGTATTTTTTGGGAAGTCGGCGGATCGATGGATTTATCTCGGCGATGACATATAGCGCTACGACGTACAGCGCCTTCATGATGGTCGGCTTAGTTGGATTGACCTACCGTTATGGCGTGGCTGCTTTAGGTTTTGAACTGATGTACCTGGTGGGAACGGTCTTTTTGCTGATCCTGTTTGCCCCTAGGTACTGGATAGCGGGCAGAAAGTACAACCTCATCAGCCCTTCGGAGTTGCTAAGCTTTCGTTATGAAAGCAAGGCGGTAGGTGCGGTGAACACTATGCTCTGTCTTGTAATGTTGGTGCCCTATGCCTCGGTACAGCTGATGGGTGCCGGATATCTTGTCGAGACGTTATCCGACGGGGCTTTAAGCTACACCACGGGAACCATCATCGCGGCGATCGTGACCTTCGTGTTTTGCTGGTGGGCGGGATTGCGCTCCGTGGCCCGTACGGATGCCCTTCAAGCCATTGTCATGCTGGTCGCAAGCATTGTACTCATAAGCTACTTGGCCTCATCTTTCAGCGATGCTGGCGGATTTCGCCAAATGCTGATCACAAATAAAGGCGAACTTCTTCGCATAAACTGGTCGCCGTCGTTCTTTGTGGGGCTAACACTTCCTTGGACGTTTTTTGCCGTCACGAATCCTCAGGTTGTTCAACGCCTTTTCATACCCAAGGACAGGTCGAGCGTCAGGAAGATGATCTTGGGCTTTTCCTATTTCGGGTTTGTCTATACGGTAATATGTTGCGTTCTAGGGTTGATGGCTGCCCTTTTAATACCCGGATTGAGCCTTCCCGACAACGCCATGCCCACGCTGCTTAGGAGGGTTCCGACCTTAGTATCGGCCATAGTCTTCGTCAGCATCTTGGCCGCAGCTGTATCGACGATGAACTCCATCGTGCTGACGTTGAGCAATATGTTCGGACGAGACTTGCTTAAAGCGATTTTCCCGGGCGTCTCGGAAGAAAGGGAACTGAGGGCCTCGAAGATGATCATGATCGTTATCATAATTGCATGCCTCTTGTTTGCTCAGCTAAGGCTGGATCTGATAGTGGTGCTATCTTCTCTGGCCTCAGGGGGGCTGTTGGTGCAGCTGCCCGCTGTCTTGGGGGCTTTCTTCTGGAAAAAGGCCACCGCAAAGGGCGCTATGGCGAGTATATTGCTCGGTGGGCTCACGGTGGGTTATTTATCCGTCGCCAACATCAAGTTTTTAGGTCAATGGCCGGCCGTATGGGGGCTTTTGGTGGCAGTTTTTAGCTTTATCCTGGTGAGCCTCAACACAAAAGCACCAGATACGGCCGGCCGATTTATAGATGAGCTGAAAGACGAAATCGCCGTGAAGTTTTAATATTAATTCTCAGATTTAAGCTGCTTTTCTGCTTCGTCACAAGCCTCCCTTGCAAGCTGTTGGGCTTTCAGGGAGGCGTCTCTTATGGCCTTCATGAAGGCCGTCCTGACCTTGCCATCCTCCAAGGCATATATCGCATCTATGGTGACGCCACCGGGGGTGACGACCATGTCCCTAAGTTCGGCTGGGTGTTTTCCCGAACTTAAAAGCAGGTGCGATGCCCCAATCACTGACCAGGCAGCTGCCCTTAAGGCCAAATCTCGAGGCAACCCTACGTGGAGGGCACCGTAGATCATGGCCTCCACCACGGTGTAAAGGTAAGCGGGGCTGGATCCTGCCATTGCGGTTAAGACGTCCAGATATCGTTCGTCAACCTCCTCGTATTCTCCCATGTCTGCGAAGATCTTGGATATGACGTTTTTGTCCTCGTCTGATATGTTCTTGCCGCAGGAGTATACGGTATATCCCTCTCTGACCTGAACGGCTATGTTTGTCATCGCCCTGACTACTCGCGAGCGGGGAATGACCCTCTCAATCAGGTCGATGTTAATAGATGCCGCAAATGATATCACGAGCTTGCCGGCAAGGTCTTCCGCCAAGCCTTTAAGCAAGGGCACGACCTGGTAGGGTTTAACGGAAACTATTACCACGTCGGCTTGCGAGACGGCCTCCTCATTTTTGGTGGTGACCTTTATGCCCTTTTCGGCAAGGGTTGACAACTTTTCGAGCCTACGTCTGGTGGCGATGACTTCAAAGTCATCGCTTATGGCGGAAGCTATAGCGCCCCCTATGACTCCGGCACCCAAAACTGCGACCTTTTCTTTTTCCATCTGACGTCATAACCTCCATTTAGCGTCGTATTCGCGAAATTGTGCTCGTTATTATAACAATCAAATTCATTTTGTACATACTTCCGTGATGTTTCCGTCAACTATGGTAAGATATTTGACGAGAGTAAAAGGAAAGGAGGGTCCCATTTGCCCGTGCGCGCACATCTTTGGCTCTCGGGTAGAGTGCAGGGAGTGGCCTTCAGGTATTACGCCGCGGTTAAGGCAAAAGAATTTAAAGTTTCTGGCTATACAAGAAACCTTGACGATGGAAGGGTAGAGATCGTGGTTCAGGGAGACCCGAAGGCAGTGGATGACATGATCAAATGGTGCAGGAAGGGGCCGCCTAATGCTATCGTAAAAGACGTGGTGCTTGTCTACGAGGAACCCGATCCGAAGTTGGCGACTTTTCAGGTAGAAGGATGAGTGGACAAATGGAAAATGTATCCGTCTTCGGTGCCGGCAGTTGGGGAACGGCCCTGGCAAATTTGCTCGGCGAAAACGGCCATAATGTGACGCTGTGGTGCAGAAGAGCAGATCAGGCGCGGACCATTAACGTAACTGGAGAAAACCCTAAATATTTGAGGGGACATCCTATATCTCCTAACGTCACAGCTACAAGCAAAATAGAGGAAGCCGTGGAATCTTCCCTGTGGGTCATTGCACTGCCTACTCAAACCATAAGGAGCTTTTTGACTGATGTGGCACAAATCGCTCCCCTACGACCGTATATATGCAATGTCGCCAAAGGCATAGAAATCATGTCTTTGTCCACAGTTAGCGGGATAGTGAAAGACGTCATGGGAGACGTCTCCTACTCGGTGTTATCCGGTCCAAGCCATGCCGAAGAAGTGATCCAAGGCCTGCCTACGGCGGTGGTAGTGGCTTCTTTGGACCACGAGGTGGCGGAAAGATGGCAGGCAATATTTTCTAGGTCGACCTTTAGGGTATATACGTCGAACGACGTCGTAGGGGTTGAGATCGGCGGCGCCGTAAAAAACGTGATTGCCATAGCGGCAGGCATTGCCAAAGCAATAGCTCTGGGTGATAATACCTTGGCTGCCCTTGTAAGTCGCGGATTGGCCGAGATCATGCGACTGGGTGCCAAGATGGGCGCAAATCCCTTGACCCTTGCAGGCCTTGCTGGAGTGGGAGATTTGGTCGTAACATGTTTCAGTGATCATTCGAGGAATTTACGTCTAGGCCTTGCCGTAGGAAAGGGCAAATCTATGGCGGAGGCATTGGGCGAATTGGGACAGGTAGCAGAAGGGGCCTATACCGTCAAGGCGCTTAAAGAAATGGGCAGGAAGGTGTCTGAGGAACTGCCGATCGTCGATGCGGTTTATGATATATTATATAACGGCATTGCGCCCGAAGAGGCGTTAAATGCCCTGCTTTTAAGGGATCCTAAACCGGAGTTGCCTCCGGCAATGCAATGGATGTAGAATTTAACGTAACGTTGTTTTTAAAATCAATTTTTGATAACTAAATTAGGAGGGGTCACCAATGGCAAAAGCTGTAGTTGACAGGGATACTTGTATAGGGTGTGAGGCTTGCGTGGGAGTTTGCCCGGCAGAGGCGATCAGCATCGTTGACGGAAAGGCCCAGGTAAATCCGGATAGCTGCATCGAGTGCGGAGCCTGCGTATCCACTTGCCCGGTTTCGGCAATATCTCAGTAAGTAGTTTGTTTATCGGTAAGGGCCTAGGCCACTAGGCCCTTTTTTGATATACGGAGATGATCATGAATAACAAGTTATCGGCTTCTTGCGGCATTCTGCGTACTTTCGAACTGAATGGCTTTGAGGCATACATCGTAGGCGGAACCGTTAGGGATCTGGTGTTGGGGATGCGCTTTAACGACGTGGATATCGCCACCTCAGCGCGTCCAAGGGAAATTTTGAGCCTATTTCCTGAAGCCAAGGTCATAGGCGACAAGCAGCTGTGCACGTTCATCCTTCCTCAAGAAGGAGGATGGGCAGTAGAGGTGACGCCCTTTCAAGGAGATGGTCTGCTTGATGACTTAAGCAGAAGGGACTTCACCGTAAACGCCATGGCGATGAATAAAGCCGGAGAACTGACTGATCCCTTCGGAGGTCTTTTGGACATCACAAAGAGGGTGGTTCGCTTTAACGGACTTCCCGAAGATAGGATTAAAGAAGATCCCGTACGGTGTATCAGGCTATTTCGCTTTGCTGCGACATTGAGAGGGTTCGTCATAGATGATCTCTCTTGGAGGGCAGCTCTTGAAAACTTATCCCTCTTTCAAGAAGTACCATACGAACGCATTGGGAAAGAGATATACAAGGCTTTGGGGGGAAACTTTTATTCGTTCCTGGAGGCTTTAGAGGCTGCAAGCTATTTGCCTCTCGTCTTGCCCGAAATTTATGCCCTTAAAGGTGTACCACAGGATTCAAACCTTCATCCGGAAGGAGATGTATACGAGCATACTAAGCTTTGCGTCAAAAACGCAGAAACCTTGACAAACATGAGCAAGCTTAAAGCAGCAGCGATGTTTCACGATATAGGAAAGCCTTTCGCCTTGAAGGAAGAAGATGATCGGATAAGGTTCATAGGACATGAGAAGCTTGGGGGAAGCCTGTCCATCGAGATAATGAAGCGGTGGGCGTGGCCAAGCCCTTTTGTCAAGGCCGTTTCGAGCATGGTGAGGTGGCACATGGTCCCGTTGATCTCTTCGGCGCCCAGGCGAATACCTAAACTTTATCTGGAATACGGCAAACGCTGGCTTGACGACCTATTTTTGCTATCCTACATAGACATAACTTCAAGCAACGGGGATTATTCGGCTTGGATAAACAATAGGGAAATAGCCCTATCGTGCATGTTTAAATTTTCGGGCAAGGAAAAGCTCATCTCGGGGAAGGACGTCATGGACATCCTGAAGATCGATCAAGGTCCTAAGGTGGGATCAATCCTTGCTGAAATTCAGGGCTTGATCGCCGAAGGCAAGATAAAGGATCGCAGTGAGGCCATCGATTACCTTAAGGCCAAGAAGGAAATGACGAACGGCGGGAGAAATTAGGCCAAAAATCGTTAAGTTAAGCCATTAATCGAGCGTAGCTGTCTGCAAATATTTTTGATAAAATAAAATAAACTAACAAAAAGCGAGGTGAGCACATATGGCTTGGAATCCTAAAGAAATAATGAGAGAACTTCAGCAGAACATGAAAGAAGTTGGCGAGGTTAGGCCGGAAGTTCAGGCTTTCGTCGAGTTTACGGGTAAGTTGATGGCTCCGAGAGCGTTGGACTTGAAGACAAAAGAGTTGTTGTGTGTGGCCATAGCTGTCTACACGAAATGTGAATACTGCATTGTGATGCACGTCTATAACGCCTTGAAGGCCGGAGCAACTAAGGACGAAATCATGGAAGCAGCCCTGGTTGCGACCGAATTCGGCGGTGGTCCTGCTGTAAGCCATTGTGTCACCCTGGTAAATGAAACAATCAAGGAGTTTGCCCGTGAATTTAAAAAGTAACATGTTAGCCAGTGTTGGTATCTAGGAAGATTTAACACCGCCCTTGCAAGGGCGGTGTTAAATCTATTCAGACAGAAGGGGGAAAATTTGGTAATGGACAACAATAAGATAAAAATAACTTCGCAGTATTGGCTTGAAAGGGCGAGGTCCAACGGCGGGCACTTCATGATATTGATGCGCACAAATATAGCCGGCTGATGAATGGCTTACCATGGCCCGGCGGGCCTGATAGGTCGCCCTACAGAGGATGAAGAAAATGATTTTGTGGTCTATGAAGTCGATGGGGCTAAAGACATTACGTGCTGGATACACAAGGACGTCTTAAGGCATCTAAGAGGCGTTGCACCAACGAGGGAAGGCGATTATCTTCTTGCCTGCGAGGGAGCAGGAAGGATAAGGTTCAAATTTTTATAGGACATAAAGCCGAACCTCCATGGCGAAATGTCAGGTTGCTGTCTGTCGCTTCATAAAGGCAACGTTAATGTATGCGATGTACAAAGCTCGTAGAACTCCTCTTCAAACAAAGGAGGGCTGAATATGTATCCCTGTATGAGCCTCACGCCCAGGTCCCTTAGTATCCTGAGCTGTTCCTTCTTTTCTACCCCTTCGGCGATGATTGCCATGTCCAAAATTTCGCCAAGCCTGGCGATGCCTCTTACTATAGCCTGATTTCTTTCTTCGGATTCCAGATTGTCGATGAATGACTTATCTATCTTTAATACATCTATAGGAAAATCCTTTAAGTAGGCAAGAGATGAATAGCCGGTCCCGAAGTCGTCGATAGCTATACCTATGCCAGCGGCATTGAACCTCTTAAAGAGATCCTTCATCCTCTCTTTATCTTCCATCAGAACCCCTTCTGTGATCTCAAGCATGACTTTTTGAGGGTCTAGCTGCGATTCTGCAATTATCTTAAGCACATTTTCATGGAAATTCGCATCCCGACATTGTGACACTGAGACGTTGACAGAGATTTTTTCAAGCTTTAGACCCATTTGCAACCAATTTGAAAGGGTTTGACAGCATTTTCTTAACGTCCAGTAGCCGATATTGACGATGATCCCCATCTCCTCGGCGACAGGTATAAACTCAGCGGGTGGTATATTGACCCCGTTATGGTGCCATCGAAGCAGCGCCTCGGCGCCAAAGATCCTGCCTGACGTCAGATCCACCTGCGGCTGAAAGGCCAGGCGAAATTCCTCCCTTTCGATTGCAAAAAGAAGGGCGTTTTCGAGGCGAAGGCGGGTTCTGTAGGCCTTCTCAAAACCCTCATCGTAAAAGGTAAAACGGTTGCCTCCGCTG